>VMHT01205443.1_pt1 | contig 57981 bp, 88 predicted proteins | sample 4693611 | NCBI WGS metagenome assembly VMHT01 (sample SAMN12280063, study PRJNA550983) | marine metagenome | isolation source: seawater sampled from same location over 5 years 0.02-0.2 micron viral filtrate | place: USA: collected off the coast of southern California halfway between the port... ... | reverse complement strand
CTGCAAAACACAAAGTCATCATCATTGATGAGGCAGATAACACAACCAATGATGTACAACTCCTCCTACGGGCGTTTATTGAGGAGTTTAGTGGCAACTGCAGATTCATCTTTACCTGCAACTACAAAAACAAAATTCTCGAACCACTTCATTCCCGCACAACGGTTATCGAATTCGGAATCGGAGGTAAAAACAAACCTGCCATTGCAGCCCTCTTCTTCAAACGTATCCAAGAAATCTTGGATACAGAAGGTGTTAAATATGATAACAAGGTCCTGGTAGAACTCATTAACAAACATTTCCCTGATTGGAGACGTGTTCTAAATGAGTGTCAAAGGTATTCTTCTTCTGGTAGTATTGATTCAGGTATTCTTGCAACTTTTAGTGATGTAAAAGTAAATGAACTCATCAAAAACCTCAAAGAGAAAAACTTTGCGGAAGTTCGTAAGTGGATCGTTTCTAATTTGGACAATGATACTACTGTACTTCTGCGTCGTGTTTATGATAATCTATACGATTCCCTGGTCCCTGGTAGCATTCCTGCTGCTGTCCTTGTGCTTGCTAAGTATCAGTATCAAGGAGCATTTGTGGCGGACCAAGAGATAAATATGCTTGCATGTATGACTGAAATTATGGTGGAGTGTGAATTTAAATGATTGAATTCTTAATTGCTTGTTCTCCTGTTATTATCAAACCCGGACACTTTGGTCCACCACCTGGATTGAGGTCTAACTGTGGTCCTGGTGACACAGAACTTGTAGAAAGCGTCGAAGAACGAAAAACAAGTAGAGTGAGAATCCCTACACAACAGATTACTATTCTTAATTGGAAAATTTCATTATGATTATTTCAGATAAAACATATTCAGAACAACGTAAAGATCGTATGCAAAATGCGATTGATGATTATCTCAACGATGATAGAGTATCAGTACAACAAACGTATGAAGAGATGCTATCTGGCATCGATGATGTGATAGAATATCATAAGAACGCATACTGTCGTGCCATATCTCTTCGAGATTTAATGGTGGGGGGTGAATCCAAATGAAACGAAGACATCAAGTAAAATCTAAGTTCTATTATCTCTTCTGGGGAACTGCTACTGTTGCAGTTGTTCTAGGACAACTATATGTTGGAACTGGATATCGTGTATTACATGGTGATATGCAAGAACTATTCAATAGGATTGATGGAGTTCTTCTTCGTGCGGATGAACCGAACTACCTATGAGTTTTTTAAAAACTGACAAGAGTAATTTAGTTGAACCAAAGGTAAAAACTACTCCTCAAAATGTGGCAGAATCAAACGATAGTTTATTTCGTGCTACAATGAATCTACCTAATGCCGCAAAGCATTGTGGTATGACCGAGAAGGAAATGAAACTAACCTTCTGGGAATATTTAAAATACAACAAACCTGATTATGAAGTGCCTGAGAGTTGATGTTAAAACCCAAGTCAATATCTTTATCAACGATGATGATGACTATTGGGCAATCAAACACAACGCAATGCAGCAAGTGCATGATGACATTCACTGGCACTTGAAAGATAAATTTATTATTGATTATGAAATCTCTGAAAACTCCCCTCAGGTATCCAGGGGGTAAATCCCGTGCCTGTGTCAAACTAGATCAGTTTATTCCTGATCTACGTGACTACAAAGAATACCGTGAACCATTCTTGGGTGGTGGTAGCGTAGCAATTCACATTACTAAGAGGTATCCTCATCTTAATGTATGGGTCAATGATTTGTATGAACCTCTCTATAATTTTTGGAGAGCTCTGCAGGATAATGGTCGTGCTCTTTGTAAGCAACTGCAAGAACTAAAGTCAGAACACCCTGATCCAGATTCAGCACTTAATTTATTTTTACAAGCAAAGGACATTGTAAATGACGGAACAAAAAGTAACACAGAAAGAGCTACTGCTTTTTATATCCTTAATAAGTGTAGTTTCTCTGGTCTTACTGAGTCTTCCTCATTCTCCAAACAGGCATCAGTTTCAAACTTCTCACTGCGAGGAATTGAAAAACTCCCAGGATACACAAAGATAATTGAGAACTGGAAGATAACTAATTTTAGTTATGAGCAACTTCTTACTGATGATAAGAACATTTTTACTTACTTAGATCCACCATATGAGATTGGTTCTAATCTATATGGTAAGAAAGGAAGTATGCATAGTGGATTTAATCACGACCACTTTGCTGTCAAGTGTGACCGATTTGTTGGTCCTCAACTCATATCTTATAATTCATCTCAACTTATCAAAGAAAGATTTGATGGGTGGCAAACAGGTGAATTTGATTTAACATATACTATGCGATCTGTTGGTGAGTATATGCGTGAACAAAAAGATCGTAAGGAACTTTTACTTTTTAATTATGGAATTGAAGGATTGGTTGAATAGTATCAACTTTAACAAAGAGGACCTCCGTGAGAACATTAGCTCTTACCCTCCATATATCGTTAATCGTTGTCTGTCTGGGCACCTTGATTGCGTCATGTTTGTCAATGAGATGAACAAATATCACTTCTTAGACAAAGATATGCAATATTCATTTTTCCTAAATACTTTGAGGAAAAAGAAGAGATTCTCTCCCTGGCTCCGCAAAGAAAAAGTCACAGACCTAGAATGTGTCAAACAATACTATGGTTATAGTAATGAAAAAGCATCTCAAGCTCTGAAGATTCTTACCCCAGAACAAATTAACTTTATTAAACAACGACTTGATATTGGAGGAATGAAATGACCGTAGAACCTACTGTCGAATGGTCACAAGATCAAATGGTTGAGGTCATCCTCAACGAACCAGATGACTTTCTAAAGGTCCGTGAGACCCTTACACGCATCGGTGTAGCATCCAGGAAAGAGAAGAAACTCTATCAGAGTTGTCATATCTTGCATAAGCAGGGTCGGTATTTTATCGTCCATTTCAAAGAGTTATTTGCCTTGGATGGTAAACATGCTAATCTGACAATCAATGATGTTCAGCGACGTAATCGTATTACTCGCCTTCTTGCTGATTGGGGACTGATTAGTGTAGTCAAAGAGGATACGGTTTCTGATATCGCGCCTCTCAACCAGATCAAGGTTCTTGCATATAAGGATAAGGGCGAATGGGTATTAGAACAGAAATATAATATTGGTAAGAAGACTAAACCACAAGAAGAAGTAGCTAAATAAGACTGAGACCTTTCGTGCGGTCTCTACGAAAGTCGGAACACCACATAAAGAGGTTCGGTTATTACCGTTCCTCTTTTTTTGTTGCCATGTTATAAATAAGTATGGATGCCTTCGGGGTCCACAAAACACAAACTCGCTTTTAAAGGAGCTACTAATATGGGCAACCTTACACGCTACACGGCGGCAGATCTTCCTGTGCTGTTGGATAAGATTTCCAAGAACAGTATTGGTATGAACGACTACCTAAATAGAGTGTTCGATTTACATGAGACAACATCGAACTACCCTCCCTACAATCTAATCACGGTCAGCAACGTGGAGTCCAGACTGGAATTGGCATTGGCAGGATTTAAGAAGAAAGAAGTCAATGTCTACACACAAGATGGTAAACTCTTTATCGAAGGTCAGAAAGAGGACAAAGAAACGGAAACAAACTACCTTCACAAGGGTCTGGCTCAACGGTCATTTACTAGAGCGTGGACGCTCTCTGACGATACAGAAGTTCGATCAGTTGATTTTGAAGATGGGTTACTGAGTGTCACTCTAGGTAGGATTGTTCCCACTCACCACCAGCGCAAAGATTGGTTTTAATTTCTTAACATATTAGGTAGGGGAGGTTGACTCCCCTTTTTTTTATGCTATAATATTTGAGTAAACCAATAAACACCCTGCATTAGTGCAGCACTTTCTTTAGGGTTGGTGAATAGTTTGTTGATTACCCTATAAAAAAATGATTGATCAAAAGAACATGTTAGAAACCGTCTCTACTATGGAGATGGACTATGAAAATTTTATTCGTCTTCTGGAAGTTCCCATGCAGAGGAACACTGAAGAAAGACTTAAGACGGCAAAGCACCTTAGAGTTTTGCGTCCAGAACATTGTATTGTCCACCTGGTAAGACTGACCAAGGACTGTACGGTGAAAGGTAAACTTTATCGCAAGGGGACACTGATGCGTGTTGATAGCAACACCCGTGCGATGACTTGGGAGGAAGGAAAATCAGATGCTATTCCTGAGAAAGTATTAGCAATCATCTATGATTGGGAAACTATGGATGAAGTAAAAGGGTGCTATAATTGTTTTGATTCTTCTGAGGCAACCGAAAAGAATCAACAGAAACTTTTTGGTATTATTACTGGCATGTATAACTACCAACCAAAATCTCAACGTCTTACACAAGGAATCATTTTGTCGGGACTGAACAAAGCCTGTCACTTTATGTATCCTGATCGTTGGAATCAGAGTTCTGTCAAAGCACAGAATCTTGAGGGTATGGTTGGTCCTTGGATTGCTGATGGAACTCTTCAAGCACTGGATGAAATCATGGCAGAGACAAACCCAAAGGGGTGGAATCAACCATTTATTGCGGCAGCACTGATGAGTCTCAAATATTATGGACCCAACGATCAAAAAGTTCGTGCTGCTTGGGAAGATATCATTGAAGAACGAGGCAACTTTAAAAACGTAAACAAGGATGGTGTCTCACACATCATCTATGAATGGATGAAAGGCAAGTTCTTTAAAGATGTTTCTATCTGCAAGGATACGAAGTGGGAGAACATGAATCGCACAGTTTCTTATATCCTTTATTGGATTGATAAGTATATGGAGGGTGAGGAACTTCAAAAAGTTGGTAATGGATGGGATGATGTTGCTGGTGAATATAAGGACAGAGTTTCTACCTCACAGATGCTCAATAATGTTCTTAGTGTTGTTTGATAAATATAATTGAATATCGTCGCCGCTGACGGAGGGGAAACTGGCAAAATCCAGTTGACTCCCCTCTTTTTTATTGCTAAAATAGAAACAAGGAATATTTAATTATGACAATCAAAGTCTTGTTAATGAAGTCTGGGGAAGATGTCATTGCTGACATCAAAGAAATGGTTTCCCCGGAAAAGCATGTTGTTGGATATTTTCTGACTAAACCATGCGTCATCAAAATGGCAAACACTGATAACATCACTGATGAAGAACTAGATTCAAAGTCTGAAAGAAAGACTGAATTTACAGTGAACATGTATCCGTGGATGCCAATCTCAAAAGAACCAACAATTCCAGTCGCTGCAGATTGGATTGTGACAATGGTCACCCCCATTGACAAAATCTATCAAATGTATAAAGAGGACATTCTAAAAAATGGACAAGAAAGTAATCAAAGTGATCGTGCTGACGAATCAACAGATGCTGGTCTCACAGATTGAGGAAGTAGGTGCTGAAATCGGAGAACCTGATTGCAAATTTTTAAACCCAATGGTAATTTGTGAGAGAAATACTCTCACTCCATGGTTGCTTGAGCAGACTCAGCAAGAGGTCTTTATGATTAGTTCTGATAAGATTATCACTCTTGCAGACCCAATGCCAACATTGCTTGAAAAGTATATTGACCTGACTAAATGAGAGTCTTAAGCATTGACCTTGATTACATCATGGCTCCCACAGATCATATCTCTAGGGAGATAGCATTTTCTAATAACCCCATGGTTAGATGGGATGCTTTTTATAATACTTCAAAGTATAAAAAAGAAGATCTGTATTATGATGAAAACAAGTTAATCTTCTTACAAAATCTTTTTAGTGAGGCGATTAAGCATTGTGATAATATCAAGTTTGGATATGATCATGATTCTATTCTTTATCACATAGCAGATTACGATTCAATTGAACTAATTAACATTGATGAGCACGATGATGTTTTGATGTGTGATTATGACTTTGTTACTAGTGAGCGACGTTCACTTGAGCAAGAGGTTGATTATATGCTATACTATGATGCAGTCAATGAGGGAAATTGGATTGGATGGCTTAACGTAAAGAAGAAACTCAAGTCTCTTGTATGGATTGCGAACAAGTATTCTCTCATAGGAGGAAAGAAACAGTTTGTACAAGAATTTATTGATGATTATACGTATGTTGATGATGGTAGTTATCAAATAGATAATTACAAGTTTGATCACATCTTTGTTTGTTTATCGCCACAATACATTCCTACACAACATTGGAATGTAATCAACTGGTTCATTGAAACATATGAACAACATAGTGGCACTAAAGTTGATCCGAGTGATTGGGACAACAAAAAATTTGAAATTGAGTACCTCCATAGGAAAGTGACTGATGCGATTCTACACAAACGTGCAAATGATTGGAAACCAGTTCCTGGTTCGTGGAGTCGAAGACGGACGGAGATTTGAAACCAGGGATGAGTTCTTTCCAACTCTATTTGTAAAGTCGAAGAAGAAAACAAAATATAAAACCCTTACAGGTGATTATGTCGATGAGATTAGACCAGGCACTGTTAGGGATTGTCGTAACTTTTATCAGAAGTATGAGGACGTAGAAGGATTTGATATCTACGGCAATGATCGATATATCTATCAATACATCTCAAAGAAATACCCTGAGAATGAAATCAAGTTTGACATCAGTAAAATCAAACTAGTTACCCTTGACATTGAGACCACTGCTGAATATGGATTCCCTGATGTAGAGTCTGCACAGGAACAAATTATTGCAATCACCATCCAGGATTACACAACTAAACAGATTATCACTTGGGGTGTAAAACCTTTTGCTAACAAGCAAGGGAATGTGACTTATCATCACTGCCCTACTGAACATGAACTGCTTAGTCACTTCATCAACTACTGGATGCAAGATGTCCCTGATGTGGTGACTGGTTGGAACATTCAACTGTTCGATATCCCATACATCTGTAAGCGTCTCAACAGAGTGCTTGGGGAGAAGTTAATGAAGCGTTTCTCCAACTGGGGTCTGGTGACTGAAGGTGAAGTCGTAATCATGGGACGCACCCATCCCGTGTTTGATGTTGGTGGATTGACTCAACTTGATTACCTTGACTTGTATAAGAAGTTTACATACAAAGCACAGGAATCATATCGCCTTGACTACATAGCTGAGGTAGAACTTGGCCAGAAGAAACTAGATCACTCTGAGTTTGAAACCTTCAAAGATTTCTACACTAAGGGATGGCAGAAGTTTATCGAATACAACATCGTTGACGTGGAACTTGTTGACCGTTTGGAAGACAAGATGAAACTGATTGAACTTGCCTTGACAATGGCTTATGATGCTAAGGTAAACTATGCCGATGTTTTCTATCAAGTTCGTATGTGGGATAATATTATCTACAATGACTTGAAGAAAAGAGATATCGTCATTCCTCCTAGAAATAAGTCTCAAAAAAATGAGAAGTATGCAGGTGCTTATGTTAAGGAACCGATTCCAGGAAAGTATGATTGGGTTGCGTCTTTTGACCTTAACAGTCTCTATCCTCACCTTATTATGCAGTACAATATCTCACCAGAGACCCTACTGGAAGAACGACACCCAACGGCAACAGTTGACAAAATCCTTAATGAGGAAATAAATTTTGAATTGTATAAGGACAACGCAGTATGTGCTAACGGTGCAATGTTCCGCAAGGACATTCGTGGTTTCCTCCCTCAACTGATGGAGAGGATGTATGGTGATCGTGTGGTATTTAAGAAGAAAATGCTCGCTGCTAAGCAGCAGTATGAGAAGACTCCTACTAAGGCACTGGAGAAAGAGATTGCGCGATGCAACAATATTCAGATGGCTAAGAAGATTTCACTCAACTCTGCTTATGGTGCAATCGGTAATCAGTATTTTAGGTACTATAAACTGGCCAATGCGGAGGCGATTACGCTTTCTGGTCAAGTCTCTATCCGTTGGATTGAGAACAAAACGAATGAGTATCTAAATAATCTGTTGCAAACAAAAGACACGGATTATGTTATCGCATCAGATACTGATTCGATCTATATTAATTTCGGACCTCTTGTTGATAAATTTTTTGGTGCTAAGTCTAGCGACAAAGCAGCGATTGTTTCTATACTTGATAAGATCTGCCAAGAAAAATTGGAACCTTTTATTGAGGGTTCATATGAACAATTGGCATCGTATGTTAATGCATACGATCAGAAGATGCAAATGAAGAGGGAGAACATCGCTGACCGTGGTATTTGGACTGCGAAGAAAAGATACATCCTCAATGTGTGGGATAGTGAAGGGGTTCGTTATGAAGAACCTAAACTGAAGATGATGGGTATTGAGGCAGTCAAATCCTCAACACCTGCACCTTGCCGTCGTATGATTAAGGATGCATTGAAACTGATGATGAGTGGTACTGAAGAAGATGTGATTGACTTCATTGACAAGTCACGGGCAGAGTTTAAGAGTTTGCCCCCGGAGCAGATCTCCTTTCCTCGCTCTGTATCTAATGTTCAAAAATACAAGGGTTCTTCTGAAATCTATATTAAGGGAACTCCTATTCATGTTCGCGGTGCTCTTCTTTATAATTATTATCTCAAAGATAAAAAACTCACCAACAAATATTCTCTCATTCAAAATGGTGAGAAGATCAAGTTCTGTTATTTGAAGAAACCAAACATCTTACATGAGAATGTTATTTCGTTTATACAAGATTTTCCGACAGAACTTGGTCTTGACAAGTACGTTGACTATGACTTACAATTTGAAAAGTCCTTTGTCGAACCACTGAAAGCAATTCTTGATGCTATTGGTTGGAATGTCGAAAAAACTGTAAACCTGGAATTATTTTTCTCCTAATGGAACTACCTATTAACGACAAAGAACTTGGCACTATTATTAGTGCTATGCGTCTCGGGGGAGATGCTGCTCTTTATCAGAAACTGAAAAGGATTAAGGATATCCGTGACGCTAACCCAGGCGGACCTTACAAAAAAATTGCCCGTGAAGAATTTGGAATTGTTATTTAATGGATTTTTTAAAAGAGATTGTAAAAGAGATTGGAGATGACTACACCCAACTCGCATCAGACATCGACGACACAGAAACTTTCGTGGACACAGGTTCGTACATCTTTAACGGACTTTGTTCAGGTAGCATATTTGGTGGCGTATCTGGGAATAAGATTACTGCCATTGCTGGTGAGTCTTCTACTGGCAAGACTTTCTTTAGTCTCGCTGTGGTTAAGAATTTTTTGGATAGTAATCCTGGTAGTTACTGTTTGTACTTTGACACTGAAGCAGCAGTTAATAAATCTCTTCTTGCAAGTCGTGGTATCGACTTAGATCGATTGGTTGTTATCAATGTTGTTACGATCGAACAGTTTAGACAGAAGGCACTTCAGGCAGTAGATATATATTTAAAAAAACCTGAAGATGAGCGCAAACCTTGTATGTTTGTGTTAGACTCTTTAGGGATGCTTTCGACCGAGAAAGAGATCCGTGATGCTTTGGACGATAAACAAGTTCGAGACATGACTAAATCTCAACTCGTCAAAGGTGCATTCCGTATGCTTACTCTCAAGTTGGGTCAGGCAAACATCCCACTAATCGTTACTAACCATACCTATGATGTTATCGGTTCTTATGTCCCTACAAAAGAAATGGGAGGAGGCAGCGGCCTCAAGTATGCAGCGTCTACGATCATCTATCTCAGCAAGAAAAAAGAAAAAGATGGAACAGAAGTGGTCGGCAATCTTATCAAAGCTAAGACTCACAAGTCGCGTTTGAGTAAGGAGAACAAAGATGTTACGGTGCGTCTTTATTACGATGAGCGTGGTCTTGATCGATATTATGGTCTTCTTGAACTCGGTGAGATTGGCGGACTTTGGAAGAACGTTGCCGGACGTTATGAAATAGATGGTAAGAAAGTCTATGCAAAAGCAATCCTTAAAGACCCAGAACAATACTTCACCCCAGAGGTGATGCAAAAACTAGACGAAATAGCAAAGGAGGAATTTAGCTATGGGTCGTAACACCCGACATAGCGTAGATAAAAGCAAAGAATTTATTGAATCTGGAATGACTTTAATCACAGATGTTGAAAGTGACAAGTACCTTAACAATGCAAAATATAAAAATTGTAAAGACAAATGTAAATGTCAAAAAGATAATTGATCAACTAAAGAAGTATCCATTGGACTGGGACCATCAGAAACATCTGAAGGATTCTCAGTCCTTAGTTGATAGAGGATTCTCTGACTTGCCAGTCAGTGCACTTCAACTTATAATGGGAGGTGTCCGTAATAAAGAAGACTTTGTTGGGGACTCGGAGATCAACGTAAAGACTCCTGCATATGCTCACCATAGTGAGATAAGAAAGATCATACGTAAGTATTTTAAAAACGCAGAGATTCATAGATGCGGTTTTCTTTCTTTACCCATTGGTGAGATTGTTGGTGCTCACATTGATGAGGGCACATATTATCTGACCAGGAATAGATATCACCTTTCTATTCTTGGCAGGTATCAATATTTTTGCGGTGGAGAGAGTGTTATTGTGGAACCAGGAACTATCTTGTGGTTCAATAATAAACTACCTCACGGCACAGTAAATCTGGGAGACGAGACCAGAATAACATTTGTATTTGACATACCACATGGACAAAGTTGAAATTCTAGTTCTGCGTAATCTTCTTTTCAATGAGGAGTATCTTCGTAAAGTAATCCCTTTTATCAAAGCAGATTACTATGAAGACCCTCATCAGAAAGTTGTGTTTGAAGAAATTCTAAACTTTGTTAATGAATATAATCAACCAACCACAAAAGAGGTTCTCTACATTGAGGTAGAGAAGCGACAGGACATAAATGATAATGCATTCAAAGAGATCACTAAGATTATTAGTTACCTTGAGGATGTGCCCAGTGATTATGAATGGTTGCTTAATACCACAGAAACCTGGTGCAAGGATCGTGCTATCTACTTAGCACTGATTGAATCCATTGCTCTTGCTGACGGAAAAGATGAAACGAAAGATCGTGGTGCTATCCCATCTATTCTTTCTGATGCGCTCGCGGTGTCTTTTGATACGCACATTGGTCACGATTATCTACAAGACTATGAAGAAAGATATGAGTCTTACCACCGTAAGGAAGATACAATCCCGTTTGATCTTGAGTTCTTTGATAAAATCACCAAGGGTGGGTTACCGAATAAGACTCTTAATATTGCGCTTGCTGGCACTGGCGTGGGTAAGTCTCTCTTTATGTGTCATTTTGCCTCTGCTGTTCTTCTTCAAGGCAAGAACGTTTTGTATATTACGTGTGAGATGTCTGAGGAAAAAATTGCGGAGAGGATTGATGCGAATCTTCTAAATGTTAATATACAAGAGATTACTGATCTTCCTAAACAGATGTTTGAGAGTAAGGTGACAAACCTTGCACAAAAGACTCAAGGAACTCTTATAATCAAAGAATATCCAACCGCCTCTGCACACAGTGGACACTTTAAGTCACTTCTCAATGAACTTGCACTTAAGAAGTCATTTAGACCTGATATTATTTTCATTGATTACCTTAATATATGTGCTTCCTCTAGGTATCGCGGAAACAGCTCTGTCAATTCATATAGCTATATTAAGGCTATTGCAGAAGAACTTAGAGGGTTGGCTGTTGAAGCAAAACTCCCTATCGTATCTGCCACGCAGACCACTCGTTCTGGTTATGGTAGCTCTGATGTTGAGCTTACTGATACTAGTGAGTCCTTTGGTCTCCCTGCTACTGCTGATCTTATGTTTGCCCTTATTTCTACTGAAGAACTTGAATCACTTGGACAGATTATGGTGAAGCAGTTGAAGAATCGATACAATGATCTCAATATGAATAAGAGATTTGTGGTTGGTGTTGATCGTGCAAAGATGCGTTTGTATGATTGTGAGCAGTCAGCACAACATGATATCCTTGACAGTGGTAAGGAAGAAGAGTATACTTATGAGGAAGAAAAACCAAAGAAATCATTTGAGGGGTTTAAATTTTAATGACTGTTGACACTGAAAAGTATCTTGAATTCGTAGAGGGAGTGACTAGTCCCCCGAGTTTGGATTATCCAGTTCTGTCGGCGCGTCTGTCGCAACTGGAAGCCAATGGCACTAACGTTACTCAACTTTTGACTGCTGCACTCGGTCTTACTGCTGAGTCTGGGGAGTTCACTGAAGTTGTAAAGAAGATCTTCTTGCAGGGCAAACCCTACACCGAAGAGAATGTCTTTCATATGAAGCGTGAACTGGGTGATATCTGTTGGTATCTGGCACAGGCATGTATGGCACTGGACACCACATTTGATGAGGTGATTGAGATGAATGTTGAGAAACTCAAAGCACGATATCCAGGTGGAGAGTTTGATGTTCACAAATCCGAAAACCGTAAAGAAGGAGATCTCTGATGGACGCAGCAGTAGAAGCATGGAACATAATGGGATGGTTTGAGGGTTTCCTCTTTACCGCCTGGCTTGTTGCCCTTTATGTGGGCAAACTTAAGATTGATCAACGGTTCGCTCGTCGCACCGTGTATCGTGTTAAACTGGAGGATGGAGAATGAGTTGCAACATTGATATTGATGTAAAACTGAATATCCACAATGCCATGTTAATCCGTGAAGCATTGTTCCAATACACTAAACAAGATAGTTACGAATTTCCATCACAAAGAACATCAACTATCCGTGACTTCATTCGACAACTGGATGAACAGATTGAAGCAAATCTCCCTGAAGATCACGATCACTGACCCTCCGGGGTCAACGGGGTTATAGCTCAGTTGGTAGAGCGCCTGCTTTGCAAGCAGGATGTCAACGGTTCGAGTCCGTTTAACTCCATAAATATTTAAAAAACCATGGCAACAGAGTCTGAAGTTTTACTTGCACTAAATGAAGCTCTTCAAGACTATGAAACTCAAGTCATAAAGGCGACAGCGAGAGTCACTGAGATTAGAGTCATTACTGGTGATAGAGACGGAGCAAGATCAGAAATACACGGAATCCTTGATAAGAACAGGATTAGATATGGTCCTGCTCCTGCCAGTAAGTCTTCTTTTACTGGAACTCAAGTTGAAACTCCTAGCGGTAATGTACAGTTAATTTATAAGAAGAAAGGTGGGTCTGCTGGTTCTGGTGCTGGCGCTGCCCTTACTAAACTTACAGAATGTTCTCAGTGTCTATATGCAGCGATTGCTTTTGGATTAGGAAGGCACATCACAAATGCAGATGTTACTGAGGAGAATGCTAAAAAATATTCTTCAATGTATGACACTGATGAAAAGTTAGAGTCAATGCTTAATAATTTACCAGATATTTGGATTACTTCATCTGTTCTTGGTGCTAATAAACTGTTGGATACTTTTGGTGGTAAAGGAAAGTTTGTATTTCACAGAGGATCTAGTACTGTAGATAGGATTGAAAATAATTTCAAAAGAATTAAAAAACTTGAGGGTGTTAGGATGGACCTTAACAAGTGGTCCCCTGCTGACATCTACATTGTCAGTAATAGATTTGATATCACTTGTTTGGATGAAGAGAAAACAATTCTTGGATTAAACCAGTGTATGCAAGAGAGAATTGAGAATAATACTTTAATTGGAGTGTCTTTGAAAAAAATTATGGGAACTGCAAAAATTGATTTGAAAAATGTTTTCAAAGACATGAAAGTAACAAGAAAGTATGAGGGATATACTTATAGTGACACTTCAATGGATGGATATATTAATATCAGTGGTGGAACTAAAATTCAGTTTCGTTCTTTTGGTGGACCAAATTCTTTAACGGGATGGCAAGGAGAAGTAAAAGGCGCTCAAGCAAACCAAGGAAAGATATCTCTTGGACCAGTCAATATGATTCTTAAGAATCATGGAATAACTCCAATCCCTACTGATGCAGCAAGGAAAGTAAAAAGTAAAGATTCAAATGTCTATGCAGATATTCTTGAGGGATATAAGAAATATTCTACAGCAGGTAAGGAAAGAATTATAGATACTGTGATGAAGGCACAAGAGTCTTGGTTGTATTCTAAGTTACAGGTAACTCAATTACTTGATCGTATTGAAGGTATTAGAGGTGACAAAAGAAATCAAGTAATTGAAGATCTTTATCTGTATGCCTCAAGTCAATCTAAATACTCTGCGGCATATTACAAGTTAGAGTAATCACTAAATATAATATAAGGTATAATAATATCGATGAAGAATTTCTTCCAATTTTTAAGTGAGGCACAATCGCAGGCAAGTATGCAGGCGAATAAGTTAAATCTCAAAAGTGATGGTCATGGTGGATGGTTGGATGCTCGTGGCAAATTTGTGGCGAAGACTGAAGAGGGAAAGTTAAAGTTTGTAAGTAAGAAAGAAGCAAAGGCAGAAGAAGATAAAGCAAAGAGAGGACCAGCAAAACCAGAAGCAGCACCGAAACCAAAAGCAACAGCGAAACCAGAGGAACAACCCAAGGCAAAAGCAAAGGATGAGGGTGGTGATTCTGAAGAGATGATGAGTGATGCCCTAACCATAGCGTTCGGTCGTTTTAATCCTCCAACTGTAGGACACGGAAAACTTTTGAGTGCAGCACAGAAAGCAGCACAAGGTGGAGACCTGAAGATCTATCCCTCTAGGACACAGGATCCTAAAAAGAATCCACTGGACCCTGATATGAAGATTTCTTTTATGAGAAAGATGTTCCCTGATTATGAGGAGAACATTGTTAATGATGATGAGATGAGATCTATTTTCAATGTCCTTACCACTGCTAGTGAAGAAGGATATGGTAATGTCAATATTATTGTTGGATCAGATCGCCAAGCAGAGTTTGAGAACTTAGCAACAAAATATAATGGTGAGTTATATGACTTCAATCAGATTCGTGTAATCTCTGCTGGTGTAAGAGATGCAGATGCTGAAGGTGTTGAGGGTATGTCAGCATCCAAGATGAGAAAGGCAGTTGTTGATGGTGACTTTGATTCTTTCCGTCGTGGCACTCCAAAAGAATTGGATGATGGTGATACTCAAACATTGTTCGATGCAGTCCGTCAAGGGATGGGTATCAAGAAAAAGAAAGAAGTTGCAGAGATGTGGGAGATTGCACCCAAGTGTGATCCAAAAGGTTTACGTAATCAGTATGTTGGTGGTCTGATTTATAAGATGGGAGACATTGTAGAGAGTCTTCACACTGGGTTGGTTGGTAAGATTATTCGTAGAGGAACTAATCATCTTATCTGTGTGACAGAAGAAGAATATATGTTCAAATCCTGGATCCGTGATGTCATGGAAGCAGTTCAAAATTATCCAGGTCCATCAGGTGTTCCTGCAAATCAAAGAGAGATTGGAACTGACTCTCACCGTAACTATGCGATGAGATTGACTGGAACAACTGGTATTAAGAATTTCATAAATAAGTATAAGATTAAAAAGTAGATAGTATTACCATGTCTAACGGAATTGGAAAGAATCCTTTGCTTGATATCTCAAAGGTATACCAGGAGCAGATTGCCACTGAGGGAACCATGGACATCAAGGGATTTGCTATCCCTAAGAAAGAGCAAGAGGCAGCTGCCAAAAGAGTAAAAGATAAGACTGCTGCTAAAATGAACATCAGAGGTAATGATTCTGCAGAGCAGAAGAAACGCCTTGAGAAAAAACGTGGTATGAAGTTAGATGATCATCCACAATTCAAAACTGAAGCGAAGTTAGATCCTGTTGGACAAGAAGACGGTGATGTTAACAACGACGGTAAGAAGGACAGCACTGATTCCTATCTGATGAAGCGCCGTAAGGCAATCGGTAAGGCGATGGGTAAGAGACTCAAAGAGTCAAGATCTATTTCTGAGGTTATGACTGACATCGAAGATGACAAACCCATCAAGGAAAAGAAAATCAATAACAAAATTAAAATCAATCCTAAACTAGGTGAAGCAGTAGAAGAGATTGGTGGTACTATTATTGAAGAGATCGAAGTTGATCAAATTGATGACATCATTGGAAGTGTATATGATGAACTTATTGAAGAGGGATTTTCTGAAGATGAAGTTGAGCATGGTATTGAAATTGCTCTCAACACTCTCGATGAGGCATCTGATTCCTACTATGATTCTGCAGTAGCATCATCAAAGGCAAAAGTAGCGGGAACTAAACCTAAGAAGTCTATGAAAGATAGACTGAAGTCTATTGCTAAGAAAGCGATCATGGGTGTTGGTCGTGCTGCTGGTAAAGCAATAAAAGCAAAAGCAGCAGTCCAAGCAACACCTGGTAGAGTACAATCAAAAGCAAGATCAATAGCAGATCGTGTTAAGGGTGCTGCTAAAGCAGGTTATGCTCAGGGTAGAGGTCCTGTCGAGAAGAAGACTTCTTACAGAAATCAAGGTGCCGGTCGTAAAGAGAAAATTGGTGAAGCAGTTTATGGCGGAACTCCTGCTAAGAAGGAAGCACCAAAAGATACCCGTATGATGGTTACCAATGCTGATAAGAAAGCAAACACTCCTGCATATCAAAATTACAAAAAAGGTATGAAGGGCAAGGACGGTAAACCTCTTTATAAGGCTGCCGATCACATGAAAGAGGATAATGTTGAGGAGAAACTCAATTTAAAAAAGACTCAATGGGGGACGTGATCAAAGACTTTTATAAGTCAGACGCCCCCCAATTTAAAGGTAGATCAAAAGAAAAACGCCGTGATATGGCAATCGCTGCTAAGTTGACTGCAGAGCGTGGTCCACAAAACGAAGCAGCTAGTGAAGTTGCAATGTCACCTGCAGAACTCGCTCTGCAGAAGAAAAAGACGATGATTGATAAGATGATTACCATGAAGCGTCAGCAAGCACTTGGTAAAACAAAAACTGAAGAAGTTGTAAGAGAGGGTGACGGTGATCCTTGCTGGGATACTCACAAGCAAGTGGGTATGAAGAAGAAGGGTAATCGTATGGTTCCTAACTGTGTTCCTAAGAACAAAGTAAAGGAAGAGACTGAAGATTCCTTAAGAGATCGTCGCATGGAGCGTGGTGGTGTTGATGGCAACAACCGTTACAAGAGTGCTCCTAAACCTACCAACACTGCTGGTAAAAAGAAACCCTATGATGGTATGTCTGCACTTGAGAAAGTAAAGGCAAGCATCCGTGCCAAGCATGGACAAGGTGCCATCATAGATACCAAGAAAAAATAATTTGATATATAGTATATAATTTTGCGGATTCATCATGTTAGGTTTTCTTCTTCCATTAGCATCAAAAGTTATTTCTGATGCTGTTGCCAAGATTCCCGAGAACGAGGATTTGGGCGAAAAACTAATCGACATTTGCCTGGTAATTCTGGGTAAAGCAGTTAAATTAACAAAAACAGATATGGATGATCAACTGTTAGAAGTTGTCACCAAGGCGATCAAAACCCGAGAGGGAGAGTAATCGTATTTTATAAATATTATTAGCAAAAAATTATTACGGACGGAAAGACATGGCACTCTGGGGAAATAATGATGCCGTAGGTTCAGGTGGTACAGTAAGTTTAAATTATGATACTGGTGCTGTAACTGGTACTGCAACTACATTCGGAGCAACCGGTGGACCACAGGTTGGTGATTTAATTAGATTTGGTGAGCGCGATGGCACCTACTTTGGTGATGCTGCCATTGTTTCTATTGCTTCGGCTACCTCTTGTACAATTGGTTCTACCATGGGACTTAGCGGTGCCGCTATTTCTGGTGTAGAGTTCTTAGTTACTGAAGCTCCACAATATACGGTCCTTGATAGATCGTTTAGTGACAGTTCACACATTAACCATGAAGGACCTGGTTATGTGACACAACACACAGGAACTGCAACCACCAATGCTGGTATTGGTTCAACTTGCATTCCTCTCTTTGTTGGTCACAGAGCACATCTGAAGAAGCATGTTAAAGTTGGAGATACCATTGTAAATGATAGCAATAACATTGCCATTGTTTCAATTGGAACTTGCCTTGCAAGAACCACCACCAACTCTGGTATTGGATCTAACAAGATTTCTGTTGGAACGGTTCCTGGATTGAAGGTAGGAGATAAGTTCCATCTTGCTGGAGTGGAACATAGTATTACCATTGTTGGTAGAAATCCTGCTGGTCCTAGTGTTGTCACACTTGGATCTACAATTGCAAGTGGTATTGCCACAAATACTTCAGTCTTGTTCTCTGGCACTGACCTGATTGGTTTAGAAGGTCCACTTACCGCTGGCATTGCAACTGGCGCTGATGTGGTATTCCAAAGACTGGTTGCTGGATACGATAAAGTTGTTTACGGTATCTCCACAGATACCTCTGGCTCATACCATGTATCTCACCAAGGATGGGTTGGTGTTACCACCTACCTTGACAACCAGGGTAACTTGAGAGTTAAGAGTGAGGTTCTTGTAGCAGGTTCTGGTATTAACACCGCACCTGATGGATTCGGTCAGTCGATCCAGTATCCAACACCACAAGGATGATTGAATGATTTTTAATGAATTGAACGAGGACAATTTCCTTCTATTTGCGATTAAAAATTATGAAAATCCCCAAGCAGTAACAAAAGAGGACTTTGATAAAGATCTAAACCACTTCAAGTATATCAAAAGATTGTTGAAGAGGTATAAGAATACCGGAGTCCTCAAAACACATTTACTACTTAACCATTTTATAATTTTGTATAATATTTTTGGTGAAGCAACAACACCTATGTTATTCTTTAAGATTGATAGTGATCTCTGGTCATGTATGAAAACCTTTATTATGTTCCTTAATAGATTTCCAGAGTATCCAAAGTCAACTATACACGATATTCCGGTTGATTTATATTGCCTCAAACAGTTAAATCAAATTTACGATGAAAGCAAAAACTCTTAATCGAATAATTGACTTCATCCGTGAAGAGATAGCAATGACCACGGGTTCAACTGCCGGTGCTCCTGGGTTTAGTAATGCTGCAGATCCAAAGGGACCTGTTGCTGGTTATGATAAACCAATGAAGAAGAGAAAGAGATATATTTACGTTAGAGGTGTCCGTAAGAATTGGAAAGGGTAATGGATGACGCTGGGGTTAATGCTGCTATACTAGAGAGATTAGAGAGAGTAGTAGAATCCCTACAGGATAATTCTGTAAAGATGGGACAACTTCTTGCTGTCCATAACGAAAAATTAGATAAACAAGATAGAATCGATGCTGTGCTCTTTGAGAAGGTAGAAAGTGTACATAGAGAGGTCAATCGTAGAGCAGATGAAATAAAGAAAGGTTGTGAGAGAGATATACGTTTAATTGATGAAAGACTTCGATTGATTGAGAAAAAGATGTGGAGCATTGCTGGGGCTCTTACTATAATATCTTTCTTGGTTAGCGTACCAGGTCAAAAAGTTTTGTCGAACATGTTGACTCCACAACCTTCAGCAACTATAATAGATGGACAGAAATAATACCCTGTTGTAATGGATTTAGTTGACTCCAAATATATTGGACTAGTTTCGTCACGTCTTCAAAAATTTAAGAGAGTCAAAAGTAATCTATATAATTTCCGTTGTCCGATCTGTGGTGATTCGCAGAAACATAAAAATAAGGCACGGGGATACCTTTATGATGTAAAGAACAATACAAATTTCAAGTGCCACAACTGTGGTGCTTCGATGTCGCTTAACAATTTTCTTAAGCAAGTTGATCCTGTTCTACATAAATCATATACCTTGGAGAAATTTAAGGAAGGGCATACTGGTCGAAACTTTGTTGTTGATGAACCGGTCTTCAAATTTGAAACACCAAAGTTCAAAAAGAAACTTGAATTACTAAAGGCATCAGAGAATCCTAGATCTGCTGGTTATCTGATTGCAAGGCGACTCAATCCAGATGATTTCTATTATGCAAAGCACTTTAAAAGGTTTGCTAATAGAATGAAACCGACCTTTGATAGTGAAAATAATGATGAAGAAAGAATCATCATTCCTCTCTATTATAAGAAAAACCTTATCGGGTTTCAAGGCAGAGCACTAGGTCCGAGCAAGGTTAAATATATTACCGTGATGCTCGTTGATGATGCACCAAAAATCTATGGATTGGATAACATCAGAACAGATGCTCCAGTCTTCGTTACAGAAGGACCATTCGACAGCACATTCATTCCAAATGCGATTGCTATGTGTGGAGCTGACGCTGATGTTAGTCGTTGGGGGATTGATAATCCTGTGTGGATCTATGATAACGAACCGCGCAATAGAGAGATTACAAATAGAATCTCCAAAACAATCGATGCAGGTCATTCCGTGGTCATTTGGCCATCGGACATAGAGGATAAAGACATCAATGATATGGTGATGTCTGGTAAAGATGTACAATCTGTGATAGAATCAAACATATATTCTGGTTTAGAAGCAAAACTTAAATTCACTACTTGGAAAAAAATATGAGTAACGGGACTAAGGTAAAAAAGAGAGACGGCAGAATTGAACCCCTTGACCTAGAGAAGATGCATCTAATGGTTGAAGAGGCATGTACGGGTCTTGCAGGCGTGTCTGCGAGTCAAGTTGAAATGACTTCTGGTATTCAGTTTTATGATGGTATTACCACTGGTGAAATCCAAGAAATTTTAATTAAGAGTGCTAGTGATCTGATTGACCTAGATCATCCTAACTATCAGTTCGTGGCAGCACGTCTCCTGCTCTTTTCTATTAGGAAAAGTCTCTATGGAAAGATGAGAGAGATGCCCTCTTTAGAGGATCATATCTATTCTTGTGTGAATTTAGAGGTATATGATGCTGAAATCTACGGCAAATACTCCTTAGAAGAGATTCAAAAGGCAGATACTTACATTGATCACGACAGAGATTTCCTGTTTACCTACGCTGGGTTAAGACAAGTTGCGGATAAATACCTAGTGCAGGATAGAAGTTCTGGCGGAGTCTATGAGACTCCCCAGTTCATGTATATGCTGATTGCTCTGACAATTTTTGCAGAGTATTCAAAAGAAATACGTATGTCATACGTAAAGAGGTACTATGACGCAATCTCCAAACACAGAATCAACATTCCCACACCTATCATGGCAGGAGTGCGAACTCCACTTCGACAATTTGCTAGCTGTGTGCTTGTTGATATTGATGACACCCTCGATAGTATCTTTAGCTCTGATATGGCAATTGGCAAATACGTTGCACAAAGAGCGGGAATCGGTATCAACGCAGGCAGAATCCGTGGCATCAACAGTAAAATCAGAGGCGGAGAAGTTCAACACACAGGTGTTGTACCATTCCTTAAAAAGTTTGAATCGACTGTCCGGTGTTGTACACAGAATGGAATACGAGGTGGCTCAGCAACTGTCCACTTCCCAATCTGGCACCAAGAAATCGAAGACATCTTAGTTCTAAAGAACAATAAGGGTACAGAAGACAACCGAGTGAGGAAACTTGACTACTCAATCCAAATTTCAAAACTTTTCTACGAACGTTTCATTCAGGATGGAGAGATTAGCCTATTCTCACCGCATGACGTACCAGGTTTGTATGATGCTTTTGGTACTGATTCATTTGACGCTCGCTATGTGGACTATGAATCAAATCAGTCTATTCCAAGAAAGACTGTCAAGGCACAAGAACTTATCCTGGATCTTCTGAAGGAGCGTGCAGAGACTGGTCGTATTTACATTATGAATATTGACCACTGCAACTCTCACTCTTCCTTCAAAGACAAGGTAAATATGAGTAATCTCTGCCAAGAAATTACTCTGCCAACCTATCCAATCACTCACATTGATGATCACCTGGGAGAAATCGCACTCTGTATTCTCTCTGCAGTCAATGTTGGTAAGGTAAAATCTGATGAGGAACTTGAGGATCTGTGTGATCTTTCTGTTCGCGCACTAGATGAGTTGATTGACTACCAAGATTACCCCGTAGAGGCGGCGAAAATCGCCACTAAGGCGCGTCGTTCCCTGGGTATTGGATTTATTGGTCTAGCACACTATTTGGCAAAACTTGGTTACAAATATAATAGTCAAGAGGCATGGGATGCTGTTCATGGACTGTCCGAATCTTTCCAATATTACTTGTTGAAAGCATCTAATCAACTCGCTAAAGAGAAAGGACACTGCGAATACTTTGGTAGAACCAAATATTCTGATGGAATTCTTCCAATTGATACATACAAGAGGGATGTAGATGAAATTGTAACGGGGGAATTAGTGCATGATTGGGAGTCTCTTAGGGCATCTATCAACGAATTCGGACTCAGACACAGCACTCTGTCCGCACAGATGCCTTCAGAGAGCAGTTCCGTTGTGTCAAATGCAACCAATGGAATCGAACCACCTAGAGACTACTTGTCCATTAAAAAATCAAAGAAAGGGCCTCTTAAGCAGGTTGTTCCCTCCTACTCCACCCTAAAGAACAGTTATACTCTTCTCTGGGACATGAAAGATAACACTGGATACATCAATATTGTTGCTGTGATGCAAAAATTCTTTGATCAGGCAATCAGTGGCAACTGGAGTTACAACCCAGAGAACTATGATAACAATGAAGTCCCAGTGTCCGTCATGGCACAAGACTTTTTGACTACATATAAGTACGGTTGGAAGACCAGTTACTATCAAAATACCCACGATATGAAGAGTGATGAGGTTGTTGATGTCTCAGATAAATCAAACACCGAGTTAGAAAATCTTTTAGACAGTTTAGAAAAATCCGAGGAGGGAGAGTGTGAATCCTGTGCAGTTTAAAGTTGATTCAGTGAATAAGGTGAAGAAACAAGTAGAAGGCATGACAGTCTTCAATACAAATCAAGTTAATACTAAGAAGCAACCAATGTTCTTTGGTGCTCCTCTGGGAATTCAGAGGTATGATTCATACAAATATCCAGTTTTTGAAAAACTAACAACTCAACAGTTGGGTTATTTTTGGAGACCTGAAGAGGTTTCACTTCAAAAAGATAGAGGCGACTATCATACACTTCGCCCAGAGCAAAAACATATCTATACTTCCAACCTGAAGTATCAGATCATGCTTGATTCTGTTCAGGGTCGTGGTCCTGGTATGGCATTCATCCCTTATTGCTCCTTGCCTGAACTAGAGGCATGTATGGAGGTCTGGGGATTCATGGAGATGATCCATAGTCGCTCATACACATATATCATTAAGAACGTCTATGCTGACCCCTCAGACGTGTTGGACCATATCGTCACGGATAATCGCATTCTAGAGCGTGCCAGCACCGTTACAGGGGCATATGATGACTTTATTCGTAGTGCTCAGCAATGGGGCACCGGTAATATGTGGCAAGAAGATTTTATTGGTTCACCATCTCGTGAGTGGGAAATAAAGGATGTCAAAAGAAAACTTTACAGAGCAGTCGCAAACGTCAACATCTTGGAAGGAATACGCTTCTATGTTTCTTTTGCTTGTAGTTTTGCTTTTGGTGAACTTAAACTCATGGAAGGTTCAGCAAAAATTATTTCCCTTATTGCTAGAGATGAGAATCAACACCTCGCCATTACCCAAAACATTCTGAACAAGTGGAAAAGTGGTGATGACCCTGAGATGAAGAAAATCATGGAAGAAGAAGAGGAGTGGACTTATAAACAGTTTGATCTTGCTGTTAATGAAGAGAAGAAATGGGCAGACTATCTCTTCAAAGATGGTAGTATGATTGGTCTTAATGACAAACTGTTGCAAAAATATGTTGAATGGGTGGCAAACCGTAGACTGAAAGCAATTGGATTGAAACCTGTATATGATGTAGCAGCATCTGCCAATCCATTACCATGGACACAGCATTGGATTTCATCTAAGGGTCTTCAAGTTGCACCACAAGAAACAGAGGTAGAGTCTTATGTCGTCGGAGGAATCAAACAAGATGTCAAAAAAGACACCTTCACAGGATTCAAACTTTGAGAAAGTATGGCGGGAGATGGATGAGATTGAACCTCTTACTCCAATCACTTCCGCCTCATTAGAAGCATACAGAGAAGCAGCAAAGTCAGATGCTTTTCTTTTTGGTGACTATGATGCATATGAGGTTTACAAGGAATAAATATTTGTTATAATAAACAAATATCCTTGATGATTGATTATGAAAACCCATGGATCTATTTGGGTGTTCCCTTTGATGGTAGCCTTATTCGGGACAACTACGGTTTTGTTTATAACATTACCAATCTCACCAACCAACGACAATACATTGGGCGAAAGTATTTTTGGCAGCACAGAACGCCTAAAGGAAAGAAACGAAAAGTAAAATCTGAATCTGATTGGAGAAAGTATTATGGGTCTTGTCCAGAACTTAAAGCGGACATTGACAAATTGGGTAGACAGAACTTTAGTAGAACTATCCTGTCTTTACATAAAACAGGCGGCAAAACAAACTTTGAAGAAACAAGACAACTCTTTGCACACGGAGTCCTTACCGAATCACTTGACACAGGAGGACCTGCCTACTACAATAGCAACATCCTCAGCAGATACTTCCGAAAAGATTACTATGATGGAGACTGAACAGGTCGTCGTCCACATTAGGCAGTGGGCAATTGATAAGGTAGAAGAATACTCTGGTAAGGGTGTTGAAAGAATCTATGATCAGATGGCAATCATGGATGAATTTGATGAATGGTTTGATCCTAAGGATGACTTAGAAGTTATTTCCCTTGACGAAATCTCTGAAGAAGAGTATGATGAGTTTACTGAGGGAGTCGAAAGAGGCTAACTTATAAGGGCACGTAGCATAATGGATAATGCATCACTCTTCTAAAGTGCCGATTGCAGGTTCGAGTCCTGCCGTGCCTGTTTTCCTAATGCGGGTGTTGTGTAGTGGTAAGACCTCAGCCTTCCAAGCTGATGATACGGGTTCGATTCCCGTCACCCGCTTTGGAGACTAAACTCTCCGCCAAATTGCGTTGATACCATGGAAGTCCAATCAGTTAACATTCTGCGACTGCTCAGTGAACTTGAAGGGTCGTCTCAACTATGTAAATACATGGGATTTGAAGACGATGAATCAACTCTAAATCATATCAAAAAACGTTATTACAAAATGTACTTTCGCTTGAAAAAACAAGAAGATAGTATGTTAGATTAATCCTCTATAGCTCAGTTGGTAGAGCGCGGAACTGTTAATTCTGTTGTCCCTGGTTCGAGTCCAGGTGGAGGAGTCGGGTAGGTGTCCGAGTGGTTAATGGAGGTGGACTGTAAATCCACTGGCTCTGCCTACGTTGGTTCAAATCCAACCCTGCCCATATGCTCGAATAGCTCAGCGGTAGAGCACCTCCTTTACACGGAGATTGTCGGGGGTTCGATCCCCTCTTCGAGCATTCCCACTAGGAGGTCCATGAAAAATGATTACCGTAAGATGCAAAGAATGTGGAAAAGAACTAACAAGCACTAGCAAAGTTCAGTTCTGTGGTTGTCCCAATCAGATGAGAGTTGTAGATGACAAAATTGGTGCCGTTGACCTTAACAAAGTTGTCATGGTAACTAATAACGTAGAGAGAAGGATTGATAGTCACTTCTCTAGAGAAGAACTCCTCTACCAAGAGGAACGACGTAGACGTAAAGTTCGTAGATTGGACTTTGATGTTCGTTAAGATATCAACATAGTTGGTATCAGTGTAGCATCTCGCTACATTAAATAACATTGTAGACACTTTCTTTCTACCATGCATCCAGACGAATCTGCCAATTGGGCAATCATCAAAGAAAAGTTTGAGGAAAACGGCACAACCGACAACTACTATTATAAGCGAGCTTGTGCTATAGTAGGAGGACAACCTGATCCAATGAAGAATCTTCCAAATGTCTCACAGGATGGATGAGATCATACCTGACCGCCTTATATCTAAAAAGGAGTGTCAGGAAATGATTGACGCAGCAATGCGAAAACACAATCGCAATGCTTCACTAATTAGTATTGCATTGGGAACAATTGCACTGATTGGTTACGCTGATGGAATGATCAGGATTTTAGAGAGGATACAATGAAAGTCGGACTAATCGGACTCGACAGTATGGGTGAGGGAATGTCAGATAAGAGACATGTCATCTGCATAAAATGTGGTGGCAAAGGATGCGAACACTGCAATAAAGGTTGGGAGAAATGACTTTTGCCCAATTCCTTTTATGGGCGACAGCGCCCTTTGTATGTACCACCATCTTCTTTGGAATATGTAAAGGTGAGAATGACTACTACGACTCGAAAGACTACGATGGAAACGGAACCGCTCACTGAGGTTAGTAAACGCATAGTTATCTTCGGTGCCGCTGGAGATCTATGTAAGAGAAAACTTATCCCAGCACTCTATGAGTTATGGAAGAAAAATCTTCTTCCAAAGGGACTCTTAATTGTTGGTGCTTCACGTAGAGATCTCCCCAAAGAAACTTGGTTGAATCATCTTGGTGACTATCCACAGGATTTTACTGCTTGGTTAGACTTTATTTCTTGTGATTTGGACTGCCAAGAGAGTTTGAACAAACTGCACGATGAAAGTGCAGACACAACATACTTCTTATCAGTTCCGCCAAACACATATGGTGCTGCAATAACTAATCTTAAGGAGGCAGGATTCTTAGATGATCCACAAAGATCAAGGGTAGTTATCGAAAAACCCTTTGGATACGATTATAAATCTGCTTGTAATCTACAGTCTGTGGTGGAGCGATATCTACGCGAGAAACAAGTATATCGCATTGACCATTATCTTGGTAAAGATACTGTTAATAATATCCTTGCCACCCGTTTTAGCAATACTCTACTAGAACCACTCTGGAACCGGCAGTACATAGAAGAGGTTCAGATCTTCGCTACCGAGACTATAGGGTGTGAAGGTCGTTCCCAATATTATGATGGTTCTGGCGTTGTCAGAGACATGCTACAAAACCATATGCTTCAGGTTCTAGCATTGATTGCAATGGAAGCACCATGCAAGATGACTGCCACAGAAATTCGCAGAGAGAAAACAAAAGTTCTTGCTGCAACAAGACTCGGCCATAAAACTATTTTTGGACAATACGATGGTTACAAATCTGAAGAGGGCGTTAATCCTAACAGTGCCACTGCTACCTATATTGCTGGTGACTTATATATCGATAACTGGCGTTGGGAAGGAGTTCCTTTTCACTTCATGAGTGGAAAGAAAATGCCATACTCCTGCGTTGAAGTTGTAATCAAACTCAAGGCACCACCACAACAATTGTTTGATGGACATGAATATAATGATCGCATTGTGATGAGACTTCAACCACATCCTCATTTTGATATTCGTATTGACATGAAAGCACCTGGATTTAAGAATGATGTTGAGACTGCAACTCTGACCCATCGCTACCCAGATTGGTTAGGTGTTGATGGATATGAGAAATTACTATATGATGCTCTGCATGATGATCAATCTAATTTTGTTCATTCAGAAGAAGTCTTGGAGTCTTGGCGAATTGTAGATGATCTTTTATGCACAGGAGAATATTGTCCTATTCGCACTGTTCCATATCTCTACTCTGGTGGCACTTGGGGTCCATCTTATAAAACAGACTTCATAACTAAGTGGGATTATCCAGAATGAACCCAGTAATACTTCTAGCATGTCTATCGCCCATTGCCATCATTTTCATTGTTATGAAACTAGCGGTGTTCTTATCAGAAATTTATTCTGAGGAGAAGTATGTCGAATCAGAATCAAAAAAACCACACGGACCATATGTGGCAAACCCATATGAAGACGTTGACGAAGAGGAAGAAGAATTTACAGATCGCACAGACTATCGATGAAGCGATTAGCGAGCATTATTCGCTTCATCGATTGTAGGAGAGATTATGAGCATTAATGATATTCCTTTTATAGAATTAGATTTGCATATTGATTACTCTAAATTACTCTCTGAGTATGAAGAAGTTAAGAAAAGATATGAGTTTAGGGGATATGAGTCTGGTTACTTTGGAGTAAGAAAAAAATATAGAGAAAGTTGGTCTGGAATAGGATTGATTAGTTCTGATGGAGAACTATACTCTGATATGTCTGAGGAAGAACCAGACAACTTAAAACCAACAGAGTTAGAAAAGATCTGCCCATACATGTTCTCCTTGATTAGAATGTTGGGTGCAGATGATGATAGATGTAGAATAATGAGAATTGCCCCAAGATCTTCATTAGTCTGGCATAGTCATGTACTTGAACACGGTCAACCACCTTGGCAACTGACGTGTCAAATACCAATCATAGTGCCTAGAGGGTTTGATTATTATGTGCTACATAAAGATGATTTTCGATGGTGGAAAAGATTTCATAAACCTCGGTGGTTAAAGAATGTAACCAGAGGAAATTTTGCTGCAGGAAAAGCGTTTATTTTTAATTCTTATCACTATCACAATGTATATAATCATAGTAATGACCATAGAGTTTCTTTGATGGTATACTTAGATTATCGCAAACCAAAAGTAAAAAATATTGTTGATAGAGGTGTCAAATGAAAAATAGTCTTACATCTAATATCGATAATGATTTAATGAATGAGATTAGAGGATCTCTTTTTAATCCTAATGGTGCGTATTTGAGAAATCTAAGAGAGGTAAAAGAGATTGATTGGTCTTGGAATAACGGACAAACAAAAACTATGATAACCTATGGTAATAACGCAACTGAGACTAGAGATAATTCTGAAGTTCCACCGACACAAGCTTGCCATGACATAGCACATTTCATTGCTGCTTTGAATGGCAATATGGAGTGGGATTATGTTCAACCCATTAATCACATATCAGAATACAATGCTGTTGTGATTGAAACAATTCTATCCAAACTATGCCATAGTATTCAATATGGTATTGAATTTGATTATGATAGAGATATGATGGAGGTGAAGCAACACATGAGATGGTTCTCTGAGGACTACTATTTGATATCCAAGTATCACCCTAGTAAAAAAACTGATAAAGAGTTGCTACACGACTTTTTAGAAATCTTTGATATAGATAAAGCAACCAATGCTTTTCAAATATTTTATGAGGTTTGGTGTATAGAAAATTCTGTTGGGAGTGGTAACTTTGAACTGAAAGTCAACATGGGATCAGACCTTGACTTTTATGATGAAAGGATATATTCTTACCTATATAATGCAAAGAAATTATTGTAATCTCTTTTATAGAACTATGAAATTTTATTCAGTGGAATACTGGCAAGAGAACTGGGAAGAGTTGATTGATAAAATAGAGAATGGTGAATCAATAGGAGTGGAAAATAAAAACGGCGAGAAAGCAGTGATGATGCCTGCAGATGATGAACTCATACGAATATACACAGAGCAAAATAACGAAGCATCATAAACTTCTTGGAAGTGTAGCTCAATTGGCAGAGCGAGAAGCTTATACCTTCTGTATGCACCAGATTAGTGCGCGGTTGTGGGTTCGAGTCCCTCCACTTCCATTGACAGATACCCCGTCTGTCCTGTATAATACTAAGGTCAATACGAAAGACAATGACACTGACTAGTAAGTTCAAAAAAGATCTGCAGACCCTGCGTGGAGCAGTAAACGGCGATTTCTTCCTTGATGTAAAGAATCCAAAACTTCTCAAAAAGGTTCGCCGCTTTTATGAAAACAATGGTGTACAGTTCAGTGGTGATGCTCTTGACGACTATGATATGCTGATAGAGCAAATCGCTATTGATCTTGAATCTGTTGAGGTTACCCAATGAAAGTCACCAAGAAACCCACCGTTCTTCTTGAGCGGTTTCCTTATCGTTATATCCAGTGTGGCAAACTAGAAATCAATGGTATGCCAGACTGTCGTATTCAAAAGGTAGACTCCTATACTGGACGTTACCGTGACATGTATCTTTGTGATAATCAAATGCAGTTGCTAACTGCAATGGAAGACCACGATTACACTTGTTGGTTGGACCCTGATGGTGTTCCAGCCTATGTCAAGGAGAATTGTAGTAATCCATATTCAGTCGCGGAGTGACTTAAAATCTGCCCTGGTCGGGATCCCCCCCTAAGTCACGGATGGACTATAACAGCACTGGTGGAGTCATAGACCCTACTTTGGTTTCTTGCTTCACCCAAGAGCAAGTGGTGCGGATGGAGGTAACACTCCCGTCCTGTTTCTTGCTTCAGGCAAAAGAGCAAGTGGCGTGCATGTAAAGACCTTACGAGCAGGGTTGCATAAACCCTGCTTTTTTCGTATAATTAATACAAAGAAGATGTAAAAATGAAAGTAGGATTCAATTGCAGTTCTTTTGACTTGTTTCATGCTGGTCATGTGACGATGTTGAAGATGGAGAAGGAGTTGTGTGATTGGTTGGTCGTAGCACTACAGGTTGACCCCACCATCGACAGACCGGGAATTAAAAACAAACCCACTCAGAGTGTGTACGAACGATACGTACAGGTGCAAGGTTGTAAATATGTTGATGAGATTCTGGTCTATGAGACAGAAGAAGATCTTTTGAATATGATCAAGACCCAGAAGATCGACATCAGATTTTTAAGTGAAGAATATAAAGATAGAGACTTTACAGGTAGACAGTATTGTATCGATAATGATATTGAGATTCATTATCACAAGAGACAACACAAATACTCTTCTACTGAATTAAGAAATAGAGTGTTTGAACTTGAGACAGAGAAAAGAATAGAGAAATTTCAAGATAAAGAACCCGAACAATATTCACCTACGATCCTTGATAAGTACGAACAAAAATGACAATATTAGTAACAGGCGGCGCAGGATTTATTGGAAGTAACTTTCTTCAGCATCTTAAGATAGTTACTGATGAAGAAATTGTTTGTGTAGATAAACTCACTTATGCTGGAAAGAGAAACAATGTTCCAAGTAAGGCAAAATTATATGTTGCTGATATCGCTGGAGAAGATGCAATAGAAACTATTTTTGAACGCCATGATATCAAAACAGTCTTTCATTTTGCGGCAGAAAGTCATGTAGATAACTCCATCAAAGACTGTTCTGAGTTCATTAGAACTAATATTGTGGGCACTGTCAATCTACTGAACGCATCTTTGAAGCATAATGTAGAGAAGTTTATGCATATCTCTACTGATGAAGTGTATGGGTCTATTGAAAACGGGTCATTTACAGAGAAAACTAACTATGATCCTAGGAATCCATACTCTGCATCCAAGGCATCCAGTGATCATTTTGTAAGAGCATTCCATAATACCTATGGTTTGCCTACAGTAATCACAAACTGTTCCAATAACTATGGACCGAGACAGCACAAAGAAAAACTCATCCCACAAACAATTCTCAACCTTTTGAATGACAAAAAAATTCCTGTTTATGGTGATGGTAAGCAAATTAGGGACTGGCTATATGTCCAAGACCACTGTGAAGCACTGATTGAGGTATGGAAACACGGTGTTGTAGGTGAAAAATACAATATCGGTGGTGAGTGTGAGATACAAAACATTGATTTGATTAAGAAAATCATCTCTTTGATGAGAAAAGACGAGAGTATGATAGAATATGTCAAGGATCGTCCTGGACATGACAGGAGATACTCAACTGACATTAGTAAAATTACTAAAGATTTAAATTGGAAACCAAGATTTGATATCGATGATGGACTTACAAAAACGATTGAATGGTATGAACGCTATAGGAACTGAACTCCAAGACGTTTACATTATTGAGAATAAATTGTTCCAGGATGGCCGTGGTTTCTTCATGGAATCCTTCAATTTGCAACAATTTCAATACATTGTTCAATATCCTGTGGAGTTTGTGCAGGATAATCACTCAAAATCCTCTCAATCTGTGCTGAGAGGACTGCACTATCAGGTCAAACGTCCGCAAGGAAAGTTGATGCGGTGCATTTCAGGTGCAGTTTATGACGTTGTTGTTGACCTTAGACAGTCTTCATCTACCTTTGGTAAGTGGATTGGTGTTACCTTGAACCGACCAGAGAAGCAGTTGTGGATTCCACCTGGATTCGCACATGGATTCTATGTGATGAGTGAAACAGCAGAGTTCACGTATAAGACCACTGATTACTACGTCCCGGATGACCAAGAGACCCTTGCATGGGATGATTCTTCACTGAATATTGACTGGTTGATCACAAGAGGACCTATTTTATCTGCAAAAGACCAAGCAGGAAAGTCATTTGAGGAGTGTCACAAGTATGAATAACCTATCTGTGTTTGGTGGAACTGGGTTTATTGGTGGTAAATTCTGTCAATTGTATCCTGATAAGGTCACTTTAGTGCCTAGAGAAGGTAGAAATCCTCCTACAAAGGATGTTCTTTACTTCACTAGTACGACAACAAATCAAAATGTCTTCAAGGATTTGCACGTAGATATTGACACTAACTTGACCCTGTTAATGGATGTTTTATCTAATTGTAGAGACAAAGATATCACATTTAACTTTGTGAGTTCTTGTTTTGTCTATGGAAATGACGTATTGGATGCAAAAGAAACTGATTGTTGCAATCCTACAGGGTTTTATTCTATTACTAAGAGGAGTGCAGAGCAATTATTGATCTCTTATTGCAAAACTTTTGACATTAAGTATAGAATTTTTAGGATAGGAAACGTATATGGATTAGATCCTACTATCACTCCAGGTAAAAATGTCCTTGGATATATGATTGGTTTACTAAAACATCACAAGGATATTAAACTATTTGATGATGGAGACTACAAGAAAGACTATATGTTTGTTGAGGATATTTGTAGAGCAATCAAGTTTTTGATCAAAAAATCTGAGACAAATCAAATTTATAACGTTGCAACTGGTAGTTCAATGACCTTTAAGGACATACTTTTGACCGCTAGTGACATGGTTTCTAGTAGAAGTGAGTTTATTCCTGTCCCATTTCCTAAAGAACAGAAGTATTTGCAGGTCAAAAACATGACATTAAACGTAGATAAACTCAGTTCTATGGGGTTTCTACTCAAGGTGTCTTTTGATGAAGGTTTAAATCAGATGTGTGAAATCTATTGACGAGACCATCTGTTCATAGTATTATACATATTACGTGGAGTAACTTTTTTAATGTCTGAGTATAAGAAGACAGCACTTGTGCTTGGTGCTGGTGGATTTATTGGTTCTCATATGGTAAAACGCCTGCGTTCTGAGGGTTATTGGGTGCGTGGTGTTGATATCAAGCACACTGAATTTTCTAAAACAGAAGCAAACGAATTTATCTCTGCAGATCTACGTGATGCAGACATGGTTCGTCGTGCAATTCGGTTTACTGGTTATCTTGGTAACTTTTATAATCAGATTGCTGAAAAGTTTGTGCAACCTTTTGATGAGATCTATCAGTTCGCTGCTGATATGGGTGGTGCAGGGTTTGTTTTCACTGGAGAAAATGATGCAGACATCTTGCACAACTCAGTGCAGATTAACTTGAACGTGCTTGAGGAGCAAAGAAAACTTAATGAGTCCTCAAAGGGAAATAAAACTAAGATTTTCTATTCTGGGTCTGCTTGCATGTACCCGGAGCACAATCAACTAGACCCTGACAACCCTGACTGCCGTGAAGAATCAGCATACCCCGCCAACCCAGACTCAGAATACGGATGGGAAAAACTCTTCTCCGAGCGTCTCTTCTTGGCTTACAACCGCAATTATGGCATTCCTGTTCGGATTGCTCGTTATCACAACATCTTCGGACCCGAAGGAACCTATGAGGGAGGAAGAGAGAAAGCACCAGCTGCAATCTGCCGCAAGGTCGCTTTCCTCCCAGAGTCGGGTGGAGCTATCGAAGTGTGGGGAGATGGCTTACAAACTCGTTCCTTCCTGTTCGTTGATGAATGCATCGAAGCGACTAGACGACTGATGGATAGTGACTTCACTGGTCCTGTAAACATTGGTTCAGAAGAGATGGTAAGTATCAACGACCTGGTTGATATTGTTGCTGAGGTTGCTGGTAAAGAAGTTAAAAAGATTCATATTGATGGACCTTTGGGTGTCCGTGGTCGTAACTCTAACAATGACTTGATTCGTGAGAAACTTAATTGGGATTACTCTCAATCACTTTCTGTAGGAATAGAAAAAACATACAGTTGGATTCATTCTCAACTTTTCAGTTGACTTTCCAATTTAACTCTGATAACATTAATCTGTAATACTTAAAAATTATGTCTGAATATCCTGATACCTGGAGACACCAGAGAGTTCTCAATGATTGTATTGGTGAAAAAGCAAAAATCAAACTACTGATCCTTGATGTTGATGGAGTTTTGACTGACGGCACGAAGGTATATACTCAAAAACATGAACCTGTCTACAAGAGATTTCGGTGTAAAGACTTCACTGCAATCAAACGATTTATTGCGGCAGGAGTAAAAGTTATCATGCTTTCTGGTGACAACTGGAACGCTGATATGGCACGTCAAAGAAATATTCCTTTCTATTGCACGCGAGGCAAAGACCTGAGTTTGGATAAGTCAGTGCATTTGAGTCACCTTGAAGATCAATATAATGTAAAGCGAGAGAACATGGCATTCGTTGGAGATGATTTCTTTGATCTCTCTATGTTTAAGACTCTGTTTTGGACCTTTGCTCCGTCTGATGCACCTAAAATCATTAGACAGAACTGCCTTTATCAGCTTGAATCGCGAGGTGGTGAAGGTGTCGTCCAAGAACTGTATGACTTCCTTGTTGGTAAAGGCATCGTAGAGGATGCAACTGAAGAGGCAGTTGCAGAGTTGGATAAGCAAGAAGCATCTAGTGCAGCAATGAAGTAATGTGTAAAAGTGTCACCTTATACGGACATCTCACTGTAGATAGAATCCTAGTTGACTTCAAAGAGACACCATCTCTTGGAGGAATCGCTAATGTATGGTCTGGTTTAGTATCACAAGGACAGGGATTGAATGTTTCTATTCAACCTCTGTCTATTGGACATGCTTTGGTTTTGGTTGACAAAGAAAATAATTATAGAGTTGGTAGATGTTCCTTCAATGTAAAGGAGAATCCTGCGTCTCCCACTGACTCTGATTGGCATCATATCTCTTACGTTAATCAGTTGAGTGATACTTCTTTTGTGTCTCAACTTGATGGTATTGTGTCTGCTGACATCACTAAAGAAAACCCTGAGCGTTGTGTTGATCAACTGAAATACCTTGACTATCTCTTTATTGCTAAAGAAGATTTGTTCATGGATATCAAAGAACTTGGCTCCTTAGTTAAGGGTCATGTTATTATGCACCATCCTCATGGTAGTGTTATTTCAGATGGTAATACAGTAGAAGAGTATGTTCTCCCTGAGGAACTATATCTATCTGATGTCAATGTTCTTGGGGCAGGCGATTACTTTGCCTCTGGGTTCATTAAATCGATGATTAGTGGTAATGATATCAAAGCATCGGTAGTCAATTCTCATCATATTGCCACAAATTTATTAAAAGAAAATTTACTATGATACATTTTGGTATGAAAAAGTATAACCTTCTTATCCCAATGGTGGGTAGAGGACAAAGATTCCGGGACGAAGGATTTGTTTTGCCGAAACAATTGATTGATGTTGGTCATCAGCAGATGATTGATTGGAGTATGTCTTGCATTAAGACAGAAGAATATAATATGATCTTTGTCATCCGTAGAGATACTGTTGACAATAATCAGATGGATGAAGTTCTTCGTTCAAAGTTCGGTGATGACATCACTATTGTCATTGCTGAGACTGAGACTGAGGGAACTGTGTCATCTTGTTTACTTGCAGAGGAATATATTGATAATGATCTTCCTCTGAGTATCACAACTTTGGATATGTATTTTGAACCTTACTTCAATCCTTCAGAGATTAATGGTGACGGAACGGTGCTAACCTTTGATGCTGACAATCCAGCGTACAGTTACTCTCAACTAGGTGAGGATGGGTATGTAACTAGAACTGCAGAGAAAGAAGTGATTAGCAACAATGCACATGCTGGTCTCTATCACTTTGGTAAGGGTTCTGACTTTGTTCGTCTCGCTAAAGAGATGATTAAAAGAAACATCAGAGTAAAGAATGAATTCTATGTAGCACCACTGTATAATCTTTTCATTGAGGAGGGTAAGAAAATCTCTATCCTTCCTATCGATAGACTTTGGTCGATGGGAACACCTGATGAGCGTAGGCACTTTTTGGAGGAGGAATATGCAGACCTTCAAAATCAATGACATGAAGAGGGGATGGTTCGTTGGTGACTTTGAACCATCCGCATTTAAGAATCCTTTCTTTGAAGTTGCTCATCACAAGCACCCTAAAGGTAAAGGAGAACCTCACTATCACAAAGTAACCACAGAACTCACCTACATTATTGAAGGTGAGATGCTTGTATCTGGGCAACACCTCAAAGCAGGTGATATGTGGATATACGAACAGAATGAAGTTGCAGATGTTGAGAATTTAACTGATGTTAGCTTGGTGGTAGTAAGATGGCCATCTGTTCCCTCCGATAAGTATTTGGTATGAAACTGATAGCACATAGAGGGAATGTCTCTGGTCCTAAACCAACACAAGAAAACAACCCAGATTACATTGATGAAGCACTCTTTGCCGGGTTTGATGCTGAGATTGATTTATGGTATCATCCACTGACAGAGACGATATGGTTGGGGCACGATGAACCACAATATAAAATTACCTGGTGGTGGTTGGCAAAGAGAAACGAACAACTATGGATTCACTGTAGGGATCTCAATACCCTGGATTACTTGTCCTCTCATACCGGTGGATACAACTATTTCTGGCACGAGAATGACACCTATACTTTGACAAGTAAGAAGATTATTTGGTCTAGTCCAAATACACCATCAACTCTAAATAGTGTGATTTTAATGCCAGAGTTTTCTAACAAAGATTTCTCTAGGTTAAAGGTAAAAAACTGCTATGGTATTTGTAGCGATTACGTAGGGCAAATGTAATGTCATCAACTCTTATTCCTGGTATGGAGGAGCTAAAAGTATATGATCATATCAATGTTATAGATGTTGGTGCTGCTAGAGGTTCTTTTATGCTAGAATTAGAGCAGATTGTAGACATAGAAAAAATCTACTCTATCGGTATTGACCCTAAACTTGGTGGTGGTCATGGTAAGTATGATCAATTCATCACAGGATGTGTTGATAATGTGAGTGCTCCTACAAAAGTAAAACTTCTTACGACTGATGATGAGCAGGCAAGCACTATTTGTAAACCAACTGAAGAATCAGAAAAGTTTGAAGAACAAGAGGAAGAGATTGATGTATTCAACTTGGAACAAATCATACAAGAAGAGTTACCTGACGAAGCAGACATTCATTTCTTAAAGATTGATGCAGAGGGAAAGGACTTTACCATCCTTGAATCTCTTAGTGATAATACTCTTAGTAGAATAGTATTTGTCGCAACTGAATGTGTAAGTGAAACTCCTAGATTTGAAGAGGAGAGACTAAAGGAGGAGGTTATTGAATACATGAACTTAAAAAAATTTGATGTATTCCATGATCACGTTACTGATAATGGAACTAGAATTTCTGATGTTATTTTTAAGAATAGAGAAAAATGAAAATTGCACTTTGTTTATCCGGGCAACCTAGAGTTGTTGAGGTTGGATTTCAAAAACTAAATGAAACTATATTACAGCACAATGATGTTGACGTGTTCATTCACACCTGGTTTGACCCAGAGAATCTGAGCACTCAGTCTGTCATTCCTGGTAGAGAGGGACATCAACTATCACCAAATGCTTTGTATGTTCTACAGGAGTTATACAAACCCAAGATGATGATGGTTGAGAAACCGAAGACTTGGGGTAGAACATTTGAGTATCCTCAGAAAACTTTTGAGAAAGCGCACACCTGGGCACTTGAGGTGCCAACTGGACTTGATGATGCAAAGGGATATCTAAACAACACCACTCATTGCATGTGGTATAGTTTGATGATGTCAAACATTCTCAAAGAGAGGTATTCCTCTGATGTTGGTGTTCAATATGATTGGGTTATCCGTAATCGTATTGATTATGGTCCTCATCTTCACCTAACATTTGAAGAAGAACCCGAGGAAGACACTGTATATTACCAACACAACTCAGACCACCCTGATGGTATGTTGGGAGATTGGTTCGCCATGGGTTCTAACAGCTCTATGAACGTGTATTCTAGTGTGTTCTCAAGTCTGTATCCTCTTGTCAAACAATCTAATGAGGATGTAGGATACTGGTGTAATGAGTTGCTTTTGAAGTATCACTTGATGAACAATCACATCAAACCAGAACCAATTGATTTACAAGTTCATCACTGATGAAGACAGTATTTGCTAAAGCACCTTTGAGATTAGCAATGTCTGGTGGAGGCACAGACTTGCAACCATACTGGAGCAAGTATGGTGGTGTAGTTTTGAATGGAACTATAGATCAATATGCATACTGTAAGATAGAACCCCATGATGAATGGGTTTTCAAAAGTGTTGACCTTGGATTAGAGGATAGTATTTCTCTTAAAGATTACCATGATGGTCCTCTAAAACTTTTAATCAATACTTATCAATACTTGACTAAGAGTTTGCGTAGGTCTCCTGTTAAGATTACGACCTATGTCGAGGCACCCCCTGGAAGTGGTTTGGGAAGTTCTAGTGCCCTTGTAGTTGCGCTGGTATCTGCTATCACTGAATATTATGGTCTTGCAAAGGGAGAGTATGATATTGCTGAAGATGCCATTATGATTGAGAGGGAGATATGTAGTCTCCCCGGCGGAAAACAAGACCAGTTTGCTGCTGCGTTTGGTGGATTTAATTTTATGGAGTTCTTGCCTGATGGTAGAACCATTGTTAATCCACTGAGATTGAATTATAAAACTCAAAACATGGTGGAATTAAATACGGTTCTCTACTATGTTGGCAAACCACGTAAAGATGCAAACGTTATTGTAAATACCTCAAAGAATCTGGTGGATAATAGTAAAGTCATCCAGGCAACTCATAAAATTAAAGAAACTTGCATTGAATATAAGAATGCATTACTCACCGGAGACTTTGATATGATATCTCAGTTGATGAATACTTATTGGAAGATGAAGTTAGAGACCAATGAAAACGTTGCCTCTGATGAACTAATCGATGTTTATAATTTTGCTTTGCAAAATGGTGCTACTGGTGCTAAGATATCAGGTGCTGGAGGTGGCGGACATATGATTCTCTTTACTGACTTTGAAAAGAGACATCAACTGATCACTGCCCTTAAGAAAAGAAAACTTGGAAGAGTTGTTCCTTTTAAGTTTGTTAAACATGGTGTTGATGTTTGGAGATCTTAATGAATTACGTGATTGATATTGATGATACTATCTGTATCCCTGGTCCTACAGAGGAGACAAAGTATACGGGTGCTACACCAATCAATGATAGGATCTCTAAAATAAACAATCTATATACTCAGGGGAATCGTATCATCTATCACACTGCTAGGGGTATGGGTAAGCACAAGAACTCTTCCAAACTTGCACATGAAGAGCACTACAATTTCACTCTTAAACAATTAACATCTTGGGGATGTATGTTTAATGAATTACATATGGGAAAACCATCTGGTGATTACTATATTGACGACAAGGGAGTAAACACGAATGACTTCTTCGGAAATTAAAATAGTTCCAAAAGGATGGGGACACGAAAAGTGGATTGTCAACACTGAAGAGTATTGCGGTAAACTTCTTTTCTTTAATGAAGGCAAGGGATGCTCCTGGCACTATCACAAAGAGAAAGATGAAACTTTCTATCTTCAGAGTGGTCAGATGTATTTGACTTATGGGGACTCTGATAATATTAAAGATGCAAAGACAATAATTCTAAGAGAGGGAGATAAGTTTCATATTTACCGTGGGCTTAGGCATCAAATGAAAGCAATCACTGATGCTGAATTGTTTGAATTTTCTACACAACATTTTGAAGATGATAGTTACAGAGTTATCAAAGGGGATTAAATTATACTTATTGGTAGGTGGCAGAGGAACCAGGTTGCTATCCATTACAAATGGTGCACCAAAACCAATAGTAGATGTAAATGGTAAACCATTTATTCAAAGAGTATTAGATAACTTGTCTGGGTTTGATATTACTTTAGTTTGTTCTGACCTAAACTATGAATACTTCAAAGACTTAGGTGTTGATGTATTCAATGAAGGAGAACCATCTGGGACTGCTGGATTTCTACGTAAAGTAGATTTACCAGAGTCCTTTTGTGTTATGAATGGTGATACTTTTTTCTCTGGTGATATAAACCTTGACTGTGATGGGTCAACCATATTCGTTGCAGAAGAAGATGTAACCCATGATGTTGGTTATATTCATGGTAAGGATGGAAAAGTTCAATACTTTGTAGAAAAAGACTCTAGAGCAACTGGGAAAAGACTTGTTAGTCTTGGTATCTACAAATTGTTTAAGAAAGATTTAGATATTCCAAATATATTGCCAATTAGTATGGAATATGATATACTGCCAAGGATGGAACTATCTTACAAAATAATTAAAACAGATAAGTTTGACATCGGAACACCCGAAAGACTTGAAAAATTTAGGGAGTGGGTATGTTAAAAATTATTGGGGCAACCGGAAACGTTGGTAAAAGACTTTTGGAGAAGTCTTTAAGTGTTTGGCACGATGATGTTGAGGCAATTGCAACACGGTTAGATAAGGATGAACTTGATTATAATTTCAAGTCTCTTTCACACAATGATACGATTGCATTTTGTGCTGCTATCTCAGAACCAACAGTATGTGCTAACAACCCTGAGTTAGCACGAAAGGTAAACGTAGAAAAGACGATTGAATTTATTGAGAGATCAATTCAATACGGGGCAAAGGTTATCTTTATGTCAAGTGATGCTGTCTATGGTGACATAGATAAACCATTTGATGAACAGTGGGCGACGAATCCTATTGGCGCATACGGTATGATGAAAGCAGAGGTAGAAAGATATTTTATCGGGCATCACAATGTAAAGATACTGAGATCCTCATACAACTTTTTTAGAGAAGATCGATTTACTTCTTACCTAGAGAAGTGTGCATTATCTGGGGAGACAGCAGAGGTATTCTCTCCATTCAAGCGGTCAGTCATTCACCTGGATGATACCGTGGATGCTATTCTTAGTCTCTCTAGGAACTGGGAGGGACCACAGATTATCAATTGCGGTGGACCTGAAACCCTTTGTAGAGCAGAGTTTGCTAAGATTCTAAAGGAAGAAGTTTTCCCTGAACTTGAAATAAAAATTGTAAGACCACCAGAAAAATTTTATATGGATAGACCTTGTGAGGTTTCGATGATGTCTATTTCACTCAAAGAAGTTTTAGGGAAACTCCAAAAGACTTTGAGAGAAGCAATTCGCATGGAGTTTGAATGAAAACAATTCTCATAACTGGCATCACAGGACAGGTAGGATCTCAATTAGCAGACTACATCCTTGATAATACTAATTATAATGTGGTTGGTATGATGCGATGGCAAGAACCACTTGATAACATCTACCACCTTACTGATCGTATCAATAAAAAAGATCGCATCTCTCTTTTCTATGCAGACCTGAATGATGGTATGTCTGTAAAGAGGATGATTGATGAGGTCAGACCTGATTATATCTCTCACCTTGCCGCACAGTCATACCCAAAGACATCATTTGATATTCCCATCGAAACTCTGCAGACAAACATCATTGGCACTGCAAATCTACTTGAAGCTGTCCGTCAGACGCCCAAGTATTACCCTGTAGTACACATCTGTTCATCTAGTGAGGTATATGGTAAAACGCCTACTGGAGTAGTCCTTAATGAGGATACGCCAATGCACGGAGCAAGTCCTTATAGTATCAGTAAGATAGGTGCAGATCACTTAGGAAAGTTCTATGGTGAGGCATATGGAATGAAAACATTTATGACTCGCATGGGAACACACACTGGACCCAGAAGGAGTGATGTTTTCTTTGAGAGCACGGTAGCAAAACAGATTGCGTTGATTGAAGCAGGATACCAAGAACCTGTTGTATATGTTGGCAACCTGTCTAGCACTAGAACATTCCAAGATGCTAGAGATGCAGTAAGAGCATACTTCATGTTACTAGAGGCAAGTGCCAAAGGTAGGATTGAACCAGGAGAGCACTTTAATATTGCCGGTGATGAGGCATATAATTTAACAGAGGTAGTTGATTTATTACTGAGTTTTAGTACACGACTAGATATAGAGGTCAAAACTGATGTGAATCGATTGAGACCCATTGATGCAGACTACCAGATGTTTGATAACGCAAAAATCAAAAGCGTCATCGATTGGAAACCTGAGATTCCTACCGGACAAATGTTCCATGATCTTTTAGATCATTGGAGACATCAGATTTTTAAGATGGGTAAAATCCCATTGAATCGTTGACTGTTTACCAACTTCATTCTATAATATAAAAAATATCATCAACTATGGATAAGAGTAATAAGATCATTCTGTGGGGGCACAAGCACTATACAGACACAGCATCATACTTTCTGGTGTGTGTCTACAGAACATTTGAAAAACTTGGTTATGATGTTTACTGGTTTGATGATAGAGAGTTTCCAAACACTGTAGAATTTGATTATAACAATTCTATTTTCTTTATTGACAATCAATCAGGTACAGACATCAACTGCCCTGTAATCTCAAGTGGTATCTACATCTCTTGGGATAGGTTCCGTAATGTTGACAAGTATCTTGGTAATGTGAAGCGTCTCATCAATATGAGAGTGCCTGAGTTCAAGCGTCCAAACCCTGATGGTGTTCGCTTCATTGAGGCAGACAAGGGAGTCATCTATGACAAGACCCCTGAGGTTCCTTATGAAGTGATGTACTTCTCACTGGCAACAAACATCTGGCCAGAGGAAATGGAGATTGAAGATATTGATATCACCAGGAACAATGAATATAACTTTATTGGAACTATTCATGCGCCAAGACCCAATGCAGAACCTCTGCATCAACAGTTCATTGAGATTGTGAAGCAGAATGGTATTACCTTTAATCACTATGATGCAGAGAAAGTACACGTCCCTACAGGTGATAAGGCAATTGACGAAGACACAAACATCAAGTTGATGCAGAAGTCATTCTTTGTCCCTGACTTTAGACCACAAGAGCAGAAAGACACTCTCTATGTGTCTTGCCGTGTTATGAAAGCAATCAGTTATGGTTGCCCTGTTGTATGTGATGCTCCTTATGTAAAAGACTTTATTGATAAGGAAGTCTTATGTGCTGAGACTGCACAAGAAATTTTTGATCTTGGTGTAGAGCATCAGTATGATAAGGATAGAATGCGTCACCTCTTTGAAGTTGTCAAACGAGATCATACTTACATGAATCGTTGCAATGGTATCATTGAAGTTATTAACGGACTATGACAAACGAAGAATCAGCAAAGTATATTCAAACTTATTACATGAAAACTAACGTCTATTATCATATCTGGGCACCAGCAGATACTGATATGTGGAAACTGATGGTAGATGAGCAGATTAAAAGACTTTATCGCTCTGGGTTGCCTGAGGTTGCTACTGTAAAGTGTGCTATCAAAGGACCCCAGGCATCTAGGATTGCTGAGTTTGTTTCTCTTTATGATTGGATTAACATCATTGGTGTGCAGGATAGTGATGAAGAGTATGAAGGTTTCACACTGAAGCATCTCTATGAGGATTGTGTGAACGAACGTGCAACCAAGGTCATGTATTTTCATACCAAGGGTATGAGTCACATATGTGGAACCAGAGATCATTACTCTGACCGTAAAGTGCGAGCAATAAATAGTTGGCGACACCTCATGGAATGGGGTTGTATTGATAAATGGAAAGAAAACCTTGATAAACTAGACGAACATCAAGTATCTGGGGTAAACTATTGTTTGGATCCCTGGCCACATATGAGTGGTAACTTCTGGTGGGCAAGAGCAGACTACATTGCAACCCTACAGCACCCAACCAAAGACGCATTTGTCAGAGAGAAAGAGGACTTCGGTCCTATTGAGCGGATGAATTTTGAAAAGTGGGTTGGTATGAAGAACCCATCCACGTTCAGTTTCTATAATCCACCGTTCAGTTACGATTTCAAAGGTATGAAACCTGATGTGCAACCCACACCACCTGGGGAACCACATTGGTTCTGGTTGTATCGTGACGACATTCATCCACATTACTTAAAGGAATCATGAGCACAAAATTTGGATGTTTTCATACGGTATATGAGAACAAGAAAGCAACGGAGTTTATCCTGCAGGAGTTTAGAAAGTATCACCCTGATGCACCATACACAATCTGCTGTGATGGTGGTGTAGATTACTCCGATCTGTGTGAGAAGTATAATATAAACTATGTTCATTCCTACATGAGGATTGGTCGTAGAAACTGGGGACATGAGTCTGGTGTGTATGGATTTACCAAAGACGAAACCCTGCATTGGATTCACATGTTCCGTGAGGCAGCACGATATGTAAAGTCATCTGGTGGCACTCACATGATTATGATGGAGGATGATGTCCTTACTCAAGGTAAAGTAAAGATTCCGCCTGAGTGGGAGTGTGCTGGATTTGAAGTTCCTGAGAATAAGATTCAACCAGCACTATTAGACTTTATCAAAACTAAGTATGGTGCTAATCCAAACGTGGATTGGTATGGTGCAGGCGGCGGTAGCATCTACAACATCAATACTTTCCTTGATAACTACCACAAGATCTATGACTTCCTGGATTTTGAGTTTGATTATATTCTCAAGTATATGGATCACAGATTTGGATGGTTAGATTTCTACATGCAGATTGTATATTTTGTCTGTGGTAAAGACTATTCTATCAACACTAACTTAACTGAAACCTGGAAGACACCTAACTTCCGTGAGACTGATTTCTCTCTTGTTCATGCATATAAGGAGCTTTATTGATGAGACTTGCACTTGTTGGACCTGGCATTATGCCCATTCCCCCTGATGGATGGGGTGCTGTTGAAAGTTTGATTTGGGATTATGCCCTAGAACTAGATGAACTAGGACATGAAGGGACGATTGTTAATACTCCCAACTATGATGAGATTATCAACTTTTTGAAAGAAGAGCAATATGACTTTGCTCACGTTCACTATGATGTCTTTCATCCAATTATGGATAGGATTGCTTCTGAAACTGACATTCCTAAATTAGCATTCAGTAGTCACTATCCTTACATCGATCAACCACATATGCATCGCCGTGATGGGTATGATCGTATCTTTGATTGGATTATCAATAATAAAAAATACTATGTATTCTGCATCTCAAAGAAAGACTATGAGACTTTTAAGAATGCTGGAGCAGATGAGAGTACACTTCTCCTCTCTGAGAATGGTGCCAACCACAAGAGATTTACCTATAGTAGTGAAGCACTAAAACCTGACCGCTCCCTGTATCTGGGACAGATCTATCACCGTAAGAAGCAGTGGTTGTATCAAGGTATTGAGTCTATCGACTACGTAGGCAAGGACACTGGTGCTACACCATTCGATCAGTCTAAGAACTACCTTGGTGAATGGAGTGATGACTATAAGCGTGAGCACTTCACTGACTTTGCAAGTCTTGTTCTGCTGTCTGACGGAGAGAACGGCACACCTCTGGTTGTAAAAGAGGCAATCATCAATGGACTTGGTGTAGTCATCTCTAAGTATGCTGCACACGATTTGCCTGAGGGTCTGCCTTTTGTTACTGTGATCCCTGATGACAAACTTGAGGACATTCCATATGTCGAGGAGAAGATTAAGGAGAACCGTGAGATCTCTATCGGCATGAGAGATGAGATCAGACAATTTGGTATTGATAACTTCTCTTGGGAGAGTCTTGTTAAACTCTATACTCAGAATGTTGAGAAGTTAGAACCCAATGCGAATTAGTATTATTGGACCAGACACCCCAATCCCACCAAAGGGATGGGGTGCTGTTGAGTCTTTAATCTGGGACTACAAGATAATATTAGAGAAGTTAGGACACGAGGTTCAGATCATAAACATCGGAGACCCGATGAAGATTCTGGGCATGATTGACGAGTTCAAACCCGACTTCGTACATATCAACTATGATGACTGGGTTCCTCTATATCCTTACATTAGATATCCCTGTGCCATAACAACTCACTTTGCTTATATTGAAAGACCTGAACTGATGGGTCCATATAAGCAAAGGGTTTTTGATGTTTTCAGACAAATTAAACCAACAGTCTTTGGACTGTCTGATGATATCAATAAAGTTTATGAAACTGATTGTGGGATTCCTTCTGATAGGTTATACTTGAATCCTAATGGAGTTATGTCAGACAACTTTAGAGTGACTGATACTCCTAAGTTTGCTGACAGATCTATCTTCCTCGCAAAGGTGGATTATAGAAAGAGGCAGTGCTTCTTTCAGTCTATTGATAGTCTGTGGTATGCGGGTAATATCGTAGACCATAGATTCGATCAGTCTAAGAATTATCTTGGTGAGTGGGAGAAAGATTATCTCTATGATAATCTCACTGACTATGGAAACCTTGTGCTTCTATCTGATGGTGAGGCACATTCGCTGGTCATCATGGAAGCATTTGCTGCTGGTCTTGGTGTTGTTGTTAGTCAGTGGGCAACAGCAAACCTTGACTTGAGTAAGAAGTTCATCACTGTAATCCCTGAAGATAAAGTTGATGACCTTGAGTATGTTGAGAGAGCAATCACTGAGAACAGAGAATACTCTGTGAATAATAGAGATGAAATCCTAGAATACTCTAAGCAGTTTGACTGGACTAATGTAATTCAAAATTATTTCATACCAAATATTGAGAAGATGATTGAGAATAAAAAGAATAAGGTTGCTATCTGCTTCATAGGAACAGGGAAGTATTTGAACTATCTTCCTAATCACTATGAGCACATTGAAGAGCACTTTCTACCAGAGTCTGAAAAGACATTCTTAGTCTTCACAGACGGAGAACTGGAGGAAATGCCTGACAATGTGATTCGTTATCATCAGGATCATTTAGACTGGCCATTCATCACTCTTAAACGATTTGAGATTCTCAATCAAGCAAGACAAGAGATTATGAAGAACGATTGGTTTGTTTTCATTGATGCTGATGCTCTGGTGACTAGTGACATTACTGAAGAAGAATTCTTTGACCCTAGCAAACCATTCTTTGGGGTGCATCACCCGTGTCACTTCCTTGGTATGCAACCACATGGTAAGTTTCCTGGTGCTTTTGAGACGAACCCTAAGTGTCGTGCATCTATTACAGAGGATGCTGATGTCTCAACCTACTGGCAAGGATGTCTGTGGGGTGGTAAAGTGCCCTATGTGTTTGAACTGATTGATGAACTTCAGAATAGAACCAATGATGATCTAAAAGATGATATAATAGCAGTGTGGCACGATGAAAGTCATCTAAATAAATTTTTTATAGAGAATAAAGAGAGAGTACATACCTTACCTTCGTCATATGCATACCCAGAAGACTTTGCTGACGCATGTGATTTTGAAGCGAAGATAGTACATCTATCAAAAAATAATTCTAATTATCATATCTAAAATGAAAGTCACAGTATTGGGATCTTCGGGTCAAATTGGTGCATACCTAACAGAATATCTCCGTGGTAAAGGTCACGAGGTAATAGAGTTTGATGTTGCTAGACACCACGGTGAAGACCTCACACAAATTCCTAATCACAACTTAGATCGTGCTATTAAGAATGCAGACTTTGTGTTCTTCCTGGCATTTGATGTTGGTGGGTCTAGGTATCTGAAGAAGTATCAGCATACATTTAAATTCATTGATAACAACACCCGTATGATGGCGCAGACCTTTGGTTTGCTTGAGAAATATCATAAGCGTTTTGTCTTTGCATCGTCTCAAATGAGTAACATGAGTTACTCTCCATATGGTGTGATGAAGCGTGTTGGTGAAATGTATACCACTACACTTAAGGGTCTCACTGTTAAGTTTTGGAATGTGTATGGTATTGAAAAAGACCTGGAAAAGGCACACGTCATTACTGACTTCATCCGCAAAGGGTTTGAAGAAGGTGACTTTGAGATGATGACTGATGGCACTGAGGAACGTCAGTTCCTCTATGCTGAAGACTGCTGTGAGGCACTGGAAACAGTGATGGAAAACTTCACTGACTTTAAACCAGAAGACCCTCTACACATCACTTCATTTCATTCAACCACCATTAAAGATGTTGCATCAATTATCATGGGGCAATTCCGCTTGATTGATAAAGAAGTTAACATCAAACCTGGACTTGCAAAAGATAGTGTTCAATTAGATAAGAGAAACGAAGCAGATAGTTACATAACTGGATGGTGGTTACCCAAAACCAACATGCAGAATGGAATTGCAAAAGTGTTTGAGGCTATGAAGAATGATTGGGTTTAATCACATTGGAACCATTGGAAGATTTGGTAACCAGATGTTCCAGTATGCAGCACTGAAAGGTATTGCCGCTAATCGTGGTTTTGATTACACAATCCCACCAGAGAATTCCCAAATTCAAATTGATAACTATGGATTGCTAGAAGCATTTGAGTTGTCTACCAATAAGAATGTTGGTTGGAAAGAAAGCAGTGACACGGTGCAGGAGAGGCACTTTCATTTTGATGAGGAAATCTTTAATAAATGCCCTGACGATGTAAACATCCATGGATTCTTTCAAACAGAAAAGTATTTCAAGCATATTGAAGATGATATCCGTAAGGACTTTACTTTCAAAAGTGAGTGGTTAGAACCTTGCCAAAATATGATTGAACAATTAGACACTGATCCAATCCTCCTTCATGTTCGTCGTGGTGACCCTGGACTTGCTGACAAAAGAGGGTTTAAGTGGGCATATGTGAACCTTGCTCATCAGCATCCTGTACAACCCCTAGAATATTACAAGAAGGCACTTGCAGAGTTTGATGACGAACAACCTGTGATTGTGTTCTCTGACTCAATTGACTGGGTGAAAGAGCAACCATTCTTCCAAGGTGATAGATTTATGTTTTCTGAACCAGAGGACAAGCACTCTGACGGAGCACTAGTTCCTTACCTTGATATGTGCTTGATGTCTCTCTGTAGTCATGCTATCATTGCTAATAGTTCTATGTCATGGTGGGGTGCCTGGTTGATTAAAAATCCAAACAAAAAAGTCATAGCACCAAGCATGTGGTTTGGTTCTGACTATGCTGATAAAGATACCTCTGATTTATATTGCGAAGGATGGAAAGTAATTTAATGGATAAGAATAAGTCCGCATACAAGTTACAGGGTATCGGACCAATATGTTGCATCAACCTGGATGGTCAACCAGAGAGATGGGAGTATATGCAAACTCAATTTAAGTATTGGGAGATTACTGATAAGGTCACTCGTGTTTCTGCATATGATGGTAGGGATGATGATCTTAGTGACATCATCACAGGCAAATACCCTGACAATATGAACTCAGGTGAGATTGGATGTGTAACCAGTCATCTCAAGGCAATGAAGCATTGGTTAGAGACATCTGATAGTCCTTATGCAATTATGATGGAGGACGACTGTAGCCTGGACCTTGTTAGGTTTTGGAATTTCCGTTGGACTGATTTGATTGCACACCTTCCTTATGACTGGGATGTGTTTCAGATTGCAATCATCTGCACTGGAGATATTCATGTCAAACTGCACAAGAGATTTGTGAATAATTTCTCTACTGCTTGCTACTTGATTACCAGACACCATGCAGAAAAACTATTGAGGTTGCACACTCGCGGAGAAAAGTATAAGTTAGACCAGGGTGTCAAACCTCGTGCTGTTGCTGATGATTTGATTTACAACTCTGGTAACACATTCTCTATGCCACTCTTGGTATATAAGACTGAGTTGGGATCGTCTATTCACCCAGAGCACGTCGGTGCTTTTCACCAAGGGAATTTCAATGCACTTACAAACTTCTGGGAACAGCAGGGTGCCAGTATTGACATTGCAGAGTATATGAACTATGATCCTTACCTCGGTCGCGTTACTGAACCGTCCGGGCAACCGAACCAAGGTTGACAAAATCTTAAAAGTCTTTTAAGATAAATAAAATTGGCACACAGTAGAAATACTTACTACAGTGTGCCAGTTTACAAACAGACCCATGTCGAGGGTCTTTCCATCCGTGGGACACTCCACGAGATATACTTAAAGGTAACAAAAATGTTTAAATCTGTATTCGCAGCCTCCGCTGCTCTATTCGCTTCTGCTGGCGCTGCCCTTGCAGGTCCCTACGTCAACGTCGAAACCAATGCAGGTTGGACCGGCGGCGATTACACCGGAGCTACTACAGATCTCCACGTTGGATACGAAGGTCCCGTTGGTGAATCTGCTGCATACTACGTCCAACTAGGTGCTTCCGTTGTCTCCCCTGATGCCGGAGAATCTGACACTGTTCCTTCTGGTAAGGCAGGTCTTTCCGTTGCTGCTACCGACGCAGTGGGTGTCTATGGTGAAATCTCCTTCATCGGTTCTGGTGATGATGACGTTGACCGTGGTTATGGTGGTAAACTGGGTGTGAAGTATAGCTTCTGATATAGACAATAATACATCTAGGTGTTATAATGGGGGTGCTGACGAGCGCCCCTTTTTTTATGCTTGCAAAGTCTCTTAGGGTGTTATTTCATCCGGTCACTCAGTTCAATTTAATGACATTGGGTGTTTTAATTTTAATTCAAACTCTTCATCTTCATGCTCATCATACGATGGAGATTGATGCTGATTCTTATGTTAGAAACTTTTGCAAGAAAAATATTGAGAAATGCGAATCCTTTATCAATGTCAATGATTATTAAAAACGATTATGCTTGAACTTATTCTTGCTTTAACCCCAATTGATTATGATCACCTTGCAAGGACAATTCAGGTTGAAGCAGCAAAAGGAACAATGGACGAATACTGTGTTGCAGTGTCTGTTCTGAATCGTGTTCGATCTCCTAAGTTTCCTAACACAGTCTCTAGTGTTGTGTATGCTCCAGGACAGTATGAGGGTTTCACCAAATGGAGACCATCTGCAAATTATGCACTAGTAAATAGACTTAGGTCCAAAGAAGGACAATTTAAACTCCTTGCCGCGTACAGCATCATCGGAGACCGAACAGACTTTAAAGGTCAAAGTCAACTTAGATATAGAGTTGCATCTGAGGACCCGATGTGCGATAATAGGGGGAACTTCTACCACTACCACTGGCAGTCATGATCAAACAAATCTTGTCTAAGTTATTCTCACAAAAATTCAAAGATATTGAGTGTGCTATTGATGAAGATAAAGTTGATTGTGAACATTTAGATGATGACCAGGATAAGGCATATGTCGGAGTTCCTGCTCCTATTCTAAATCCTGTTGATGAGTGGTTTGCATCTCCATATGGTTGCCCTTCAGCAGTCACTGAGAAACAAAAAGATTATATGGAACAAGAAACTGAGATGAAACAGAAAGAACAAAACTCTTCTGTTGAATCTGACAATATCCATGAAGTGATGTATGGGATTGCAACCAAAAGTGGTGCTACTACTGTTCAACTTGATCCCATTGGAGGATCTGAAAACTTTCAAGGTGGTTCGGAGAATATTTATCGATGAGTTATGATGATTGGCGCTACAATGATTTCAACACTAAGTTGAGGCAAGAAGTGTTAAAGATTCTTCTTTCAAAATATGGTAGTCAAATGGACAGCGTTGGACCTAAATACAGCACCAAATCAATCTATGAGTGTGCCCACGATTGGGTTTCTCAGGGTCACAAAAATAGTTTTGGTGTTACAAAATACTTTGAGGCTTATTACACAAAATGAAAAAGATTATTATGGCCTTGATGGCAGCATGTCTTGCTGCTCCTGCAATGGCAGATCCTATTGGAAAGGATGATTATTATACTAATCATTCTATGGGGTGTATGCTTCTTCAGGAATGCACTGATGATGTGAAGGAAGTACATAGTTTGTTGGATATCTCCTCAAATTATGACAACCCTGAATCATTTACTTCAGTGGCACAAGAGTTCAATCATATGATGTCTTCACTGAACCATGTTGGTGTGAGGGTATATCTTGCTGATGAGAAGTATTTTCCAGTAGGACATCGTGGTGTCTATCATACTGTGAGTAATAACTTCTATCTAAACAGAACATTCATGGGTCGTCCTCATGTTTTAATGAGTGTGATGCGACATGAAGGATGGCACGCAGCACAAGATTGTATGGCAGGAACCATTGATAATAGTTTGATTGCTATTATCCTACCAGAAGAGAGTGTTCCCGAGATGTGGCAAGAGATGGCACGTAGGACCTATGCATTTCAACCAGGAGCAATTCCATGGGAGAAGGAAGCAATGTGGGCAGGTAAGACTGAACACATGACTATGAATGCATTGAATGCCTGTGCTGCTGGTCAAATGTGGAAGGAATATGAACCGACTCCATTGACTCGTAAATACCTGGTTGAAAATGGTTTTATTAATAAATAATAAGACCTAAGATAAACCAGGTACTCACCCAAGACAAATTCATTGACATAATCCTCTGAGTCTAGTAATGTAGAATTTGTTGTTGGACAACAAGCACTTACATATGACACATTTAACAAGGGATGTGTTAATCAAGTCCATCGTTGCTGAAGAAATGAAAAATTGCAACGATGGAAATGATTACGTCCAAACCTTAAAGAATGCGTATCAAAGATGGGAACATCAATCAAGTGATGATCTCTGTAAACAATTTAATAAAATAAAGCACACAAAAATCTCTGTAGAGTCATTGAACCCCTAAATAAATCTGCCATGCTTTTACAACATGCCAGAAGAAGTAAAGAAAGAAGATCCTAAGAAGAATGGTATCTTCAGTAAACTTAAAGAGGCATCTGAAGACAAGGAAGAGCAACTAGCAATCTTGTCTACATTTGTAAGGTTAGGAATTTTGGTATGGTCTGGTGGCATTCTAACTCTAGCGTATGTAGATCTTCCTAAGGCACTTCAGGTCCCAGAACAAGATCTCGATCCAACTTTTATCGCCAGTGTCTTTACTGGAGTTTTAGCTACTTTTGGGGTCCAGACGGCAAAGAAATCTGGTGACGGCACTATGAAGATGCAACAGCAAAATGCTGCTGCTGCCGCTGGTACTGGTGGTATCACCAAAGCAGACATCGAAAAACTAATCGCTGCGGCTAGAGAAAGTGGACCTGTTCAAACAATCAGAGTTGAACAAGCACCACTCAAAATTTCCACAGATGAAACTTATAAAATGTAATGATATGAATATCAAGTGGGCGACATTGACTGCGGGAGCAATATTTGGATTTGCTCATATCGGTATTTTAGGACATCTTCTTAATAGACCACAATACCCTGTTATTAATTTCCCAGACGGTGATTACTCATCGTTTAAGGTTCAGTCTGGGAAAAATGGTTACAGTTTTGAATATAAGGCAAACGATCCTATTGTATTAGAATCAACCAAATCCTTGAGTGTTGATAAGGATAAGCGTGGATTGTTTGGTCCTACTACTGATAGGCGTCGTGAACTTCATAGTGATCAATATACCATGGATGGCACTCGCAATTTGGGAGGCGTTGCAGTAGATGCTGAGGGAAAGCCTCTTGCAAAAAGCGAAGAGTGCATCAGGGCGGACGCTGGCGCACGAAGTCAAGGTGCGATGGCGGGAACCGCAATTAGTGCTGGTGTTGTAGTTCCAGCAGTCTCCAGTATTCCTTACATTGGATGGTTGGCATCTGGTTGGGCACTACTCTTGGGTCAGCGAGCTGGTTCAGAACTTGGATCTGAGATTGGTTCTTCATTCAATGATTGCTAATGAATTTATTATTACATCCTTTAGATAATCCAAATGATCCTGTATGGTCAGTGATCTTTATGGTGTTCCTTGCTGTCGCAGGGGCATTATATTGTATCTACTATATACTAGGAATTGACAAAAGAGAGTCCCATGGGAGCAATGACACCACCGAGCAGGAAGAGTTGTTACAATTTCCGAGTGACGGAGATTAATCGTGTCCTTGATGGTGATACTATTGACGTTACTATCGACCTCGGGTTTGATCTATACAAGAAAGAAAGAGTTAGAGTTGCAGGAGTTGATACGCCTGAAAAGAGGACGAAAAACTTAGAGGAGAAGGCACTTGGAATCGACGCAACCAACTGGCTCAAAGAAAAACTGGAGAGCACTATCGCTGGTGATGATGAGTTGTCTGTTAGGACTGAACTTGTTGGTGGCGTCGGTAAATATGGGCGTCTTCTGGGTTGGCTTTACATTGGGGACGACAATGTGTCCCTTAACGAACAAATGATTGCAGAAGGATATGCTCACGCATATGATGGTGGTACAAAAGATATGAATCTTGAAGCACTAAGAGAAATTCGTAGAGAAAAAGGAACACTAGTATGAAATTTTTATTCGCTTTACTTGCTACAATTTTTTTCGCTGCTCCAGTATGGGCAGTAGATGTTCAAATGGGATCGGGTGGAAACTTGATTTTTGATCCTGCAGATGTTACAATTGATGTAGGTGATTCAATTCACTTTGTAAACAACATGCTCCCACCACATAATGTTGTGGTAGAGGATCACCCAGAACTTTCTCACGAAGCATTAGCAATGATGCCTGGTGAGGAGTTTGATGTAACTTTCCCAGAGTCTGGGGATTATACATATTGGTGCGGTCCTCATAAGGGCGCTGGTATGATCGGTACAGTACACGTAAATTAATTCAAACATGGCTTTCAATATTACTCTTCGCTCCCCCGATGGGACAGAAAATAAAATCGAAGTTGCATCTGATGAGTATATCCTTGATGCTGCTGATGAAGCAGGACTAGACCTTCCGTATTCTTGTCGTGCTGGTGCGTGTTCTTCGTGTGCTGCTAAGGTTGTCTCTGGGACTTTGGACCAGAGCGATCAATCATTCCTTGATGATGATCAACTTGAAGAAGGATTTGCTCTCCTTTGTGTAGCGTATCCGACTTCTGATTGTGTGATTGAAACTGAACAAGAGGAAAGTCTCTACTGATGTTTGTGCCTCTTTTTGTATTTGGTTTCGCTACTTTATTGATCATTGCCATGGAAATGACATGGCCTGTTAAAAACAAGAGGTATTAAAAATGCAAAAAGTAATCAATGTATTAGCAGTTCTATCATTTGTGGGAACTGCAGGTATCATCGGTGGAGGAACAGTTGTTTATCTCCGTCGTGATGCTATCGCTGAAAGTGTCAAAGAGCGTGTTGCTAATGCAGCAATAGAGGCAATCTCTGGTGCTCTTCCTGGGATGTTAGATGCTGCTATGCCTGAACTTCCTGGTGCCACTGGTGGTGCTATTCCAATGGGTGAGAGTAAAGGAGGTTCTATCCCAGGAGTGAGACTTCCCTGATGTCCGAGATCCGTGATGTTGGTATTAGAAATGTGGAAGTTCGCAATATAAACATTCCAAACTGGATGACAAACCAACCACGTCTCCCATCTGCCCCTCCAGTGACGGTGCAGATGGGAGTTCCTGTTATTGATATTCCTGGATGTGTTGAGGCACACCTTGATAATAAACAAGGAACCAATGATAAGTTGGTTGAGGATGATCCCGATGGTGCTAGGGTCTTTTGTGATGGTAATATGCCATCATTCAATCCAATCAACTACAACCCAGAAGAGTTGAAGTATGAGCAACCACCACCAGAACCTCCTGTTGTAAAACCACCAGAAACTCCTGCTGCACCAGAAGTTCCTAAAGACGCTGTTCCAAAGGTAGAAGAAAAAGAAGTAGAGTGTCCTCCACCTAATGCACCACGTATCGGTGACGCGGCACAGAACCAGAAAGAAAGAGTATCTGGTTTTGAATTGCAGAATGGTATCTGTGTGACTCTCTATGAAGATATTCCTTTGACTGCACAGTATTTACCTGCACCACAGATTGCTGCGACCACTGCTGGTATCGCTGTAGTTGCTACTTCATCTGCTCTCTTGGCAAAACCACTGGCAGACATACTACTTAAAGTAATCAAACCTGTCATTAAAAAAGTAATAGCAAAAGTATCAAAACTTAGGGGGAAGAAGGTAAAGATCGACTCCCTAAAGCAGCGCCGAGATCTTCAGCGCGAACGCTCACAGGCGATACGGACGTTGCGGAGGATGAAGGACGGGAAATAGGATGACGATGTGGTGCAATAGCATTCTTGTTCATCACCATCACATCTGCACATATTGCAGAATACTTTGTTCCCGGTTTGAACATAATTCCTGCCCTCATCAATTCGCCACAATTTTTGAGTCTGGCTATCTCAAAATCTAATCTCTTATTTGCAGTTAATTGTTGTTGTAGTGCAATCTGTGTTTGTGCTGCTTCTTTACATTGGTTTTGTAGTTTTTTATCTAATGGTGTGCTCCATGTCATAGAGAAACCAGCAGATAGGTTAGTATTATTTTTCTGTCCTGTTCTAGTCGGAACGTGATAGAGAATCGAGCCAGGATTATCGGGTGCTCCATCTCCCGTGGGATTCCCATTAGCATCAGTGTCACCTGTCAGGTCACGCATATCAAACACGGGATCCATATAGATGTCTTCATATGGATGTTGTTGAGAGAGTGAACCTGTAACGAATGGGGTAAAGTTTACAGTGGGTCCTTGACAACTGATCCCACCCCCATAGGTATTAGTAATGTATGGTCCTTGTAACACCTGAATAGCTTGGTTGGTCACTGAGCCTGAGCTATTCGCGATTGGAGATGCAGTAGCAGACACGCCACCAACTCCCTCTGCTCTTACGGGTGCTGCAAATAGTAGTGCGATTATTGCTGGAAGATACTTGTAGTGTCCGTTACGCTTGTAACGGTTGTCTCCCTTTGGATAATCGTGTGATTGCTTAAACCTGGACCAGAAAGCGTTTGCGTGAATTGAAACGCTGCTCCTGGTGTTGTTTGTTTGAATGATGGAGTCGCTGTTACCCCTGTCCATTTTGAATTCACCCCTTCAATCGTTACATTAACATCACCAGTTGTTGGTGATAAAATTCCACTGGCTGGTTCAACACCACTACCAGTAACAGAATATTGATATCCTGTATTATAATCCATCGAATTGATGGTTTCAGTCACGGTAGAAGTTGTCTCCGTGTGGCTAGACATTGAGCCCTGTGTAAAGTTCGGGATCACCGGCACAGAATATGCTGGTTGTAATAATCCATGAACGATACCAAGAACCAATCCTAGCCCGATTGCTTCTTGTAGTCTAGTCATCAGTCAATAACGGTAATTTCAGAAACGTATTGTCCTGTCGCACTTGTACCTGCTCCACCAGCTGTCACAGTAAGTATACCTGCACTGGTTACAGTACCAGCAAGAGTGTCTTTCGTGCCCGCTGCATAAGTTGTAAGTGATCCGAAGTTTGGATTAGCACCTAAAGTTGCAGCACTGGTTGGGACTGCATCTCCTTGTATGTAAGATTGACTAAAGGAGAATGCTGAACCAGCAGTATCCTGTGTTGCTGCAACTGTGCCAGGGTTGTATACACCAGACGTGATAGTGCCAGCAGAAACTGTTCCTGCAGTTGATCCGTCTGTAGTATCAATATTTGAACCTGAGATACTGAACGAACTTCCGATTCTTGTGGCAGTAGAACGAGCAGCGTCAACATTCAGTTGCACACTTGCTGAATGTTTAGTAACGAGTCCGCCAGCATTTGCTACACTTGCGGTCATCAGGAGCATAACAAGAGGTAGAAATCTATTCATAAACCTCACATCAGGGATTATATTTATTTAGAGAGTTCACTTTTCTGTAGTAGTATTAAGTTCTATACGATACAGAATTGGGGCTTGACAAAACTTTATGTTTCCTATATAATATGTAAAGATTTATAACGGAGTGTAAATGACTGTAACAACAAATGATCGCGGACAACAGAATCTGTTCGCTAAAGAACCTCAGATGTATGTCTCTCAGACTGATGCAGAGCGTTATGGATATGAGTCATATGCCGAAAGGGCGGAGAAATTGAATGGACGCACTGCTATGCTTGGATTTGTTGCTGCTGTTATCTCTTATGCTACTTCCGGTAGTGTATTTTTCTTTGGT
>VMHT01212742.1_pt1 | contig 58025 bp, 76 predicted proteins | sample 4693611 | NCBI WGS metagenome assembly VMHT01 (sample SAMN12280063, study PRJNA550983) | marine metagenome | isolation source: seawater sampled from same location over 5 years 0.02-0.2 micron viral filtrate | place: USA: collected off the coast of southern California halfway between the port... ... | reverse complement strand
TAAGTCTTCAATATCATCAATAGTTTCGGAGTATTCTTGTGCTATGGTGGTTTCGGCATTCATTTCATCACCTTCTGCATTCCAACCTAATTCGGCTAACCTTCTTGCACTAATCTTTTTTATACCCATTGATTCTTGACACCCTTTACAAAGATTAGATTTCATTGCTAATTCATCCTTTCCACAAGCAACACAATATTCATCCCCCGGAGTAAATGGTGCTTGAAAGGATTCTGCTTTTCTGCAACCACAAGTAGAACACATAGAATTTAATTAATCTTTTTACTACTTAAAGATTACTCATACATCTACGCCTAATTTCGGCTCTTTAATTTCACCAACAGTTCCCTTTAACCATTTGTCACAAACCCATTGCGCTCTTACTGCGGCCTCATTTAGTTTGCAATATGGCTCACCCGTAGCAATTCCTCTTCCTGCAACAAGGTTTTTACAATTACCACAAAACTTAGCATTAGCCCCTGTTCCGGTGGGAACGGTTCTTAACCTAACCCTCTCTAATGAATCAACCCAAATAGGTGCATTGTCATAAAAATAATCAGGATATTTCCCCTTTGTTTTTAGAGGCTTATCTTTAGCAGAAGCCTTAGTAGCCGGAGAGTTTTTAGTAGGGCAATTCCTTGAATTATGCCCCGTTTTTCTACAAACACTACATTTTCTTGCCATTGTTTTCGCCTCTTGGATATTAGAGATTTCACAACCTCTCATTCGTGCAAGGTGATTATTGGTGGAATCCGCAGTTAGGGCATCCGCCTTCCGCTTCTCTAATCATGCTTGCTCTTGGTCTATTAACTTCCCAAGGTTGTTGCTGATTAATTCCCGATTGTGATGGGACAAGCATTCTCTTGATTCTTCCAAACAGACCCAATGGAGTTCTCGTTTGCTTTCCAGCACCTGCAATTCCAAGTTTTCTTGTTAAGTCGGTATGAGGCACTGGATTTCTTGCAGTTCCATAGCCTCTTTCCATATACCAACCTCTTCCAGTATTGACTCCTTTTCTTGTTAGGTTTCCTTTAGAATCTCTTTTTCCAACAAGGTCGCCCTTGTGGTATAATTTGTTTCCTTTAGCGGAATAGCCGGGTTTCTTAGCGGCATCTGAGAATTTTGTAGGTGCATTAAATGTTTCAGCCCTTAGTTGGCCGAAGTTGTTTCCTTGACCTACATCTCCAAAAATTTCTTCGGAAATACCATCTTCAACATTTTGAACTGGTAGTCCTTCAGCATCCATAGTTCCAACTCTTTGATAAGCCCTTCTTCCCATTGACTTTTCCATTCCTTTAGACTCATCTCTTCTGTCCTTCATTGATTGCCTCATTCTTCTACCCCTTCTTGACATTCCCATAGATTCATCCATTCTATCATTATATCCTTGGGCTTCTCTAATAGTTTTCTTTCCTACTCTTTGCATTTCCCAAGATTCCTCTTGATTAAGTCCTGCAACTGCACCGGGAACTAACATTCCTTCAGCCGCTTTTGCTTTTCTTCCTTTACCAGCAATTCCAAGTCTTTCGGTCAAAGGAGTTTTAGGAACTGGCTTTTTAGCAGTTCCATAGCCTCTTTCCATATACCACGATAAACCAGTTCCGCCACCCTTTGTTGATGGGCCACCGGATTTAGTCCATGTGCCGACTCTATCACCTTTGTATGAAAGAATGCTTCTTTTACCTCTTCCTACTTTTGAATCTTTAACTCTTCTTGTTCCGCCTTTAACATTTCTAACATGACCTGTTGTTGTCGTCTTTGCAGGAACTTGCTTGTAGCCAGCATAAGATTTCTTAGCCTTTCTCATGCCATGCTTGGAAACTTCTTGTTGCCACTTGGTCAAGTGCCTTCTTTTGCCTCTACTATCAGTAAAAGTCTTTCTAACCATAATTTTTAAGTGCGAGTTCAACTACTTAAAGATTTTCTATTTTTTCAAAATATTAGAAATTATTCCTAATGAGTAAAATCCTAAGAAACCTACAAGGAAAGTTCCAGTATAAGCCCACCAAATTCCTTTAAATGGAATAACCATTAGGGCTGAACCAATTAAAAAAGTAACAGTTCCTAAAATCAAAGCATCTTGAAAATCGGAGTTCATGATTACTCATCTCCATCTTGTATTGAATCACAAACCTTTTCAAAATCTTCTTTATGGATTTCATCATCAGCCGTAATAGTGGTGTAAGCCGCCATCATTGCTCCTGTAAATCCTATGCTGGCTGGAATCCATGCGTGTGACATCTTTATCGCTTGTGAAGAATCTAAATAAGATACTCCAATTGTGAGTAAAGTTCCAATAAATGCCCCTAATAATCCGGCTTCCATCCCTTCTTTCATGTGTGTTCTATGTTGGGCTGATAAATAAGACTCAAAACCTGCTTCACACATAGTTCTAACTTCAGGTTCTACCCATTGCATAGGTTAATTAAATCTAAACGACTATTTAAAGATTTATTAAGCCCTAACCCATCTTTGAACTTTCTTACCATTAACCACATATGTTTTAGCAACATACATCTTACCACTTCCTCCTCTTCTCTTAGTTCCTGCCTTAACCGCAGTTGCAGATATTGAGGGCGAAGGCCTTTTACCTTTATAAACAGGTTTCTTTTTTGTTGCCGGTTTCTTAGCAGGAGTCTTTCTTTTCCTTGTTGCCGGTTTCTTAGCAGGAGTCTTTCTTTTCCTTGTTGCCGGTTTCTTAGCAGGGGTCTTTCTTTTCCTTGTTGCCGGTTTCTTAGCAGGGGTCTTTCTTTTCCTTGTTGTAGTTTTCTTAGCAGGGGTTTTTTTAGAAGTTGTTGATTTCACATCTTTTAACCCCCAAGCATTTAACTCTTGCCTATAAGTATATTCATCAAATGTATTCCTTTTTTTATTTAGCGGCAATCCTAAATGGGCTTCAATTAAAGCATATTTTAATCCGTATAGAGTTCCTTTATCATATCCCTTAATACCCACCGTAGAAATTTGGTCGCCTGAACCTGCTCCATCATGAAATAATTTAAAATAAGGTTTCCAACAAGACCAATTATATGTAGTCAAACCAGCCAATTTGCCTCTTGATAGCATCCATTCCCTTTCTGCCTTTACATTTTGATTATAATATTTAGTTAAACTTTCTTTATTTCCCATTATGTATTTTGGTTTTTTCCTACTGCCCTTTTTTACCTTGCCTTTATTTTTCCCAGATTTTAATACATGATATGATAAATCTTGATTGACTAAAGTTTTAATAAAAGTTGGAGTTACAAAATTAAGACTATCTTTAACTTTTTTAACATAATCCATTTTTTTAGAAAGCATTGTGCTTTTAATTTTCCAAGAAGGGTGTTCTTTATTCATGGTGTCTAAAAAATTAGACATAGGCATTGCCCTTAATTTTGTAATCGTCATAATCATCAAATTATGGTTTGACTATTTAAAGATTTATTAAAAAGGTGAGTTTCTCCAATTAAGAAATAATGGTTGTTCTTCACCATACTTTAAAATAAATATTCCGGGTGTGAAAGACCATCCCCTGTTACCCATACTCTCATAAAGGTAATACCTATTTGCCAAGGAGGGGAGGTGGGGCGAGGTAAATTTGAATGCGGCATGAGTTTTAAAATAATATAATGAAACTTGATTAAGAAATTGATTTATTGGTTCATCAATAGTCCATTCCATATTATTATACTTACCAGTTATCTTTTCAAACACTTTAGTTGTTGCACTACACCTCCCCATCTCCGCATCCAAGTTAAAATACTTACTAATTTCAGTATCAGCATCGTTAGGCAATTCGCCACCGAAAACTGCGTCGGGATTGTAGGCATCTCTATGTTGTATATATTCTAAAATATCATAAATAGATACATTTAATTTCTTACTTAGCAATAATATCAAAGGATTTAAATAAACTTCGGGAGGAATAGTGTATTCGTTAGGGTATAGTTTTTGAAGGGGGGTTAATGTGGGGAGCCAAGCATTTTTATAGTCATAAAATTCATAGAGTTCCTGTAAATTTTTTAGATAAGTATCTGCATTCGCCATATACTTTAATATTTCTTTTACTATTTAAAGAATTATCTTGAAGCCAACAGAATCGCTACAAGGGCTATGCCACCAACGAGTGCATATTTAGTAGTATCACTCATAGATTCTGTTTCGCCGCTTCCGTCGCCGCTTCCGTCGCCGCTTCCGTCGCCGCTTCCGTCGCCATTAGAACCTCCGGTAGCAGGTAAGCCACCATCAGCAGGAGATAGAGAATCAAAAGATAATCCTTGTCCCGCATCTAATTTCCTTTTAACACTGTGCTTGACACTCCCTAACATAATTTCTTCAGTAGAATTTTTAACTTTATCGGCATCCTTTTTACCAGTATCTGCCCAACTATCCATCCCACCTGCCTTGAAGTGATAAGTTTGTGTTGAATCAACCCATTTGACCTTAACATCACCCATCACTGGATTACTTTTCTCAATATTGAATGCTGAAGCATCCTCACTATTGAAAAATTGTTTCAAAGGATTTGGTTGAGTAATATCCAATTACCTCACCTCAAAATCCAGTCATAAAGGATTCCGAGCCGAAACTTCTACCTGCCGATTGACCAACGCCACCGAACTTAGACATAGAAGAAGTCATACCGCCCAAATCATTCATCTTTAGAGTTGGTGTAACTGCCTTTAGTTCTAAAGAAATTGGTTGAGCCTTTTGAACTCTACCACTTAGATTAGGCATATTTGGAATATTCGCCTTAGGTAAAATTGGAGTTTCTCTAATTGGAATGTGCTTAGGTCCGAAATCCACATTAACCTTAGGGGCGTTTGAAAAAGCCCTTGGATTAACTGGTCTGTAAGCCATTTGTTCTGCTTCCCATCTTGGACTTCCACCAAAGGTTTCATGAACTGAATGGTTTGTGCTTAGTGATGGCATGAAGTTTTCAGCACCAATCTTAGAGGTGGGAACATTAATAACTGGTAGGTTAGGCATAAAGTTTCCATTTGGTCTTGCTCCTGAACCCGGTAGGATTGATTGAAGTGATGCGTTGTGAGCCGGTAGGGTTTCACTTGCCAAGTCTAAAGATGCAAATTTCATCATATTAGGTCTTGGTGGTTGATTTGGTAAAACTGTATTTCCAATCTGCATAATTTTCATAACCTCCTTTTACTATTTAAAGATTTGCTATCATGAAGAATTTTTCTTTTTGGAAATTCCTCTTGTAATCAAATATATTCCGGTTGAAAATAAGCCTACTGCGGCTACTGCCTTCATTGAATTTGAGTTTTTATTATCGGTTTCTGCTTCCAATTCATGAGTTTCTTGCCCATATGAAGGGTCCCATTGAAGTGAGGCATCATCCACATCCTCATAATAATCTGCCTCATAAGTAGATATTTCACCGTCATAACTATCTAATCCCCCCTCACCATTAAAATCACTTGGCTCAAAGTGAGGTTTTTCAGTGAATAATAATTCGGAATTTGATTCTACAGGTTGTGGTTGGGCTTGGAATGTATTTGAACTTAGTGGAGCCAGTTGAGATTTAACTTCAATGTTTTTACCACCGTGTTCAGTTCTTCTCGGCCTATCTACCTTTCCAACCTTAATATAGCCCACATCTTTAAAGTATTTGGGTGAAAAGCAAACCATCTCACCCGGACCTGAATATGAAATACCTGATAAAATTTTCTTAATTGTTTCTTTATCTGTTCCGAATGATAATTGATTTTTTAACGCTTCTAAATCTTTAGTGTTGATAACATTGTGAACCATGTATGTAGAAACTTGAGATAAAGCCTCTTTGTGAATTGCGGCAGGTCTTTGAGATATTAAAGTTGCACCCAACCCTTTACCTCTTCCTAACTTACATAATCTAACAATTGGAGAAAATGAAAACGGCTTCCCCATTTGAGGCACAAAGTCTTGACACTCTTCTAAAAATGTCATAACTGGCTTACCTTCAAAATCTTCAGCAAGTAATGTTTCACAATAATCTCCCATCAATCTTTGCTGAGTATCCAGCCTTAGATTAACCAAATTAATAACTAATGAAGTGTTACTACTTTTTAGATTTTTCACCAATTTGATTAGATTTACTGTTTCATCCTCTCTTGGTGAAATACACTCCACATTCTGTAATTTTTGCAATCCACTGTGAGCGTCTAAGGCATCAAAACATACAAATTGTAATCCGTGTCTACTAAATTCTTCCATCATTACACCTGCGGCATAAGATTTACCGGAACCAGTCTTACCACCAATAAATATCTTTTCATAGGCGATATCTAATGGGAAGGCAAAATTATTCCCCATAATGATTGCTTCATTTTCATTATACTCATGTTCATGAACTGCACCATCTAATTTAAAAACATCATCAAGTGCCAAGTCTTCCTTTTGAAGACCCCAATTTGATTCATCCATAATCAAACAATAACTTTTCACTACTTAAAACTTCTTATTTACTTAAATACTTTACCTTCAGCCTCTAATCCTTCGGCCAACTGATTTCTTATGCTGGAATAAACTCTATCAAACCACCAAATATTTTTCAAAAATGAATTATACAATATCATTAAATCTTTATTTTGTGTAGCATAAGGTCTAAGAGTGTTAAGAAAATCTTTAAAATCGGAATAATACCACACTTGTAAGCCCTTTTCCGATAATGAATTTATAAATTCTTTATCATAAACTAATGATAAAATAAATTCTTCACCACCACTTTCTATCGTTTGAATTTCCGGCAAATAGTAGGGGTTAGCGATAATAAATTTTTCAAAAAGATGCACATGGGCTTTAGTGTGATTATTTGCAAACCACTTTAACCATTTAGGCATAGCAGTTGTGATGTATTTTCTCCAAACAGGATTTACCAATTTAAACCCTCAATCATCTTCGGGAATTTCTTCCAACTCAATACCTTGCTCTAACATTGTTTCATATTCATTATCATCAAGATAAAAAATATCTTCTACAGATTCAACATCCATGATTGAATCTACTAAATCTTCGGAGAATGATTCCGAAACGACATCAATAATTGACTCTTCATTAGGCCTAATATTTGAATCTTCAGCCTTTAATGTTTCTACATTCAATCCGGCTTCTGCCGCCAATTCTTCAAGCGAAGGCATTTTAATTCTTGGCTCTAAAGACATAGGATTAATTTTAGGGACTAATTCAGCATAAGCCTCTAAGTTCATTGATTTATTTTTTTGATTTTTCTCATAAGTTCCATCGGGGTCCATAACGGCCATCCAATCTACAGGACCTTTACTAATGTCTACGGAAGGCAATTCACCAATTAATGGGTGAATCTTAGGGGCTGGCGTGGCTGGAACAGATTCCTCTACTGAATCACCAATATCATTAAATAAATCTGAAAATTCACTGGATTCTTCAGCCTTCATAATTTCTTCTAAGAACTTCTTATCATCTTCTGCTAATCCATTCTTTTGACCGGAAACAAAATCTGCCAATCCCTTAATTACTGGAGCAATATCTCCAATAACTGACATTAATCCAACTGCTCCTGAGGCCGTAGGGGATGCTGATAAACTCTCACCCAATCCATATTTATCTAATAGCCCTGCTAATGGAACAATTACCTTACTCTTCATTTCAGGATTCATATTTTCAATAACGCTGGAAAATGGACTATCCGGCCCCTCCAACAATTCTACAATATTGATAGGCTCACCCTTGGGAACTGCCTTATCTTCAGCATCAAGAGGTCTTTTGTATCCTCTTTCAATAATATCATCATAATTGCCCATACTATCACAAACTAAGAAAACCTACTTAAACCTTCTTAACTTTTCCAACCATTCATAGCATTAAATTGACTCATAAATTTTTGGTCAAAGGTCATTTCAGTCCTTTTTTCTATTTTTTCTGCTTGCTTTTTAACACTTTTAATAGCCTCCTCAGCATCCTTTACCGAAGACTCTAATTTGTCAATTTGAGTTTTCAAATTGTCAATGGTTTTCTTTTGAACCAGCCAAATAACCACGCCACCAGTCAAAGCCCCCAACGCAAAAGAAGTAACCGCAGAACCGATTGGGAATCCGGCACTTACTAATGTGTTTTCAGCACCTAATTGAGTGGTATTGGGAGATTCAATATTTCTTGAAGATAGTTCGGAATGGAATGTCTGTAAATCAGCCATAAACTTTTTTTGCCCTTCAGGGGATTTTGGAGATTGATTTATCATACTCCCCATAATATCCAATATCTCTTCACTGGATAGTAATGAAACATCAACATTTTGCTTAACAGAAATTGTTTCCGCTTCAAAAACAGTGCTTAAGCCCTCAACTACATATTCATCAAGTTTTTTAAAACCTCTTATACCCTTACCCCTTGCACAAAGAAGATATTTGCCAACACCTTCTTTCTTTGAGATACTTACGAAATCGTGAGTTGGGATGGGTGTTTTAGATGTTAAAACATCTTGAGTTCCTGACCCCTTTTTACCCTTACTATATCTCCTAATAAAAAACTCCATAATATTTTATCCCCCTTTTAACTATTTAAAAGATTCGGATTTTTGAGTTTCCTTAACCCCATATCTCCGCCAAAGAATCATAAGTTTCTTTAACAAATTGTTTTTCGTGAGAATTAACCGCTTCAATAGTTTTATTAATAATAGATTCTTTTAAATCATAAACTCTTTCATTCAGCCCCATCCTTTCAAATCTATCAAGATATCCCTTTTGCAATAAATATTTTTCTAAGATGCCTAAATCTAATCTCCATTTAATTCCCCCTTGTCTTTCCTCCGTTTTAGCGTGTCTAAACATAGGTCTGTTTCTCAATATCCCGACCACCTCTCTTGAGGTGTATCTTCTCGGTTTGTTATCTACGATGTAGTAAGATATTTCATTAGAAAATCCTACACCCTTATTATCCAGTAAATAAGTAACTATGTCAAATACCAATGCCTCAGTAAGTGGCAAAGTGTTTTTTCTATTCTTCGCCGTCATTAACCGAAGCCTCCTGTGCTTCGGCTCCCACATTATTGACATATTCATCCTGCCTTTCGGCATAGTCTTCAAGGTCAATCCCCATAATGTCTGCGACGGCTTGGTTAATGTTACTTGCCACCATGTCCTTAGCCTCTTGCAAAGAGTATCCTTCGGACTTTAGTTGTTTAATTTCTTTAATCTTATTCCTCTCCATTTCAGCAACCAATAAAATTGCTTGAGTAGAGTCCGGCAAATTTACTGATTCATAAGGTTGGTTAAACAATTGTTCAACCTCTTGCCTAATTGTCATAGTAGAAACCATTTGGGGGGCAACATATTCTTCCACATCATCATCCAAATACTTTCCTCTTGTTCCATCTGCATTGGACTTAAGTTTTTCAACCCATTCATCAGCAAATTCTCTCGTAACATACATTCCCACTCTATCCCAATATCTTGTTTCTTGTGACATAATTGACAATTTATATTTAACCTATTTAAACCTTTTCCACTTTCCAACATCTCTACCATTTTTAGTAGAAAATATTCTTGAAGTTCTTAATCCCATTTTTTTTCTAAACAAATCGGAAAAAAACCTGCCCCTACATTCAATTTGAGTTGTTTCTCTATATTCTAATTGTTTCTCAACAGACATCTTCAATGGAACTATATTAAATTCTAAAGTTATTGGGTGCAATTCAATTTGACCAATTAGAACATGAAGGCCTGTTTTAGAAGATGATTCTCTATACCAAACATAATCTTCACCAAACTCTTCGCATAGCCACTCTAATTCTGCTTGGACAATACCATCATCAATTAAAACATCATCCCAATCAAAAGTTAATCCTGAATACTCCAACATAATATTACCTTAAATTATTACCTACTTAAATAAATGGGTTTGAGTTCCAATTCATAAATTTTTTTATAGGAGGTATAATAGGGATTTTAAACCAATAACCCCATGCCATATCCTTATATGTTCCGCCATAAGTTCCCTGATTCTGCATTTCCTTTAAAAAATTAGAACTTATCGTAAAGTTTGCATCTCTTACCAAATGATACATTAAATTATCAACATTAGTATATTTAAAGGAAAATTTGGCATTATCATAATAACCTTTTTTAAAACACGACATTAAATACAAATCAGTAGTAGGTAGTGGTGAAATATAAGAGCCTTGAGAATTTTTACCATAATTGGGAGGGAGATTTAATTTGCTATAAGGGGGTGAAAACATTGTTTGTAATTGTAAAGGCAATATTCTTTTAACAACTTCTAAATCCTCTTTTGCATCATTTGAATAAATATTTTTCCTAATAAAAAGATATATTTGACCCTGTTCAATAGATTCAGTATTTAAATCTACTATACCCTTACTTAATCTATCTAACATTTTGTCATAAGGATAATCTGCAAAGATTTCTTTATAAAGTGACAACATATTCTATTTTAAAACACCCGACTACTTAAAAGTGTAGGTTGCTCCAGTTTTTGTTTTTTGTTTCCTTATTTTTTTACCCTTACACTCTTCAGGTAGTTCTATAAAATATTCTACCGAATCAATCATGTAAGAATTGTCTTTCAATTTTACTTTACCACTGTGAGGGAACCTTAGCCTCAACACCGAATCTTCATCTCTAACCTCCCAAGTTTGTGAAAACTCCGGCTCAAATTGCAAGTTCTTTAAAAACCTGCTAAATTCTAACAATCTTTCACCTCTTGGCTCAAAAGGTAATTTGGATACTCCAATAAGGTTGATATCCTCATTATTCGTGAATTGGTGATATGCCTTGACATAAGGTTGTTGATTGCCCCTTTCGCTTTTCAATAGGGCTACTGCTTTATTACTTGTGGCAAGTTCCCAAGTAGCCTCATCAAATGTGGGAATAATATTATTAACTAATAAGTTATTTACTTGAAATCCTTGGTTCTTTAAAAAGTGTGAAGTTTTAACGCATTCTTGATAACCTGCTTCAGTAGGGATTGAAACTAAATTAACACTTACAAATTCCTTATTTCTTAATAACACTTTGAAGTTTTCAATTTTCTTTGACGCATCTTCTAATAATTTAACCAAAGCATCAGTATCATTTTTCTTTAAAAAGATTGATTTGATACCTTCTACCCTTGATTTCATCCTTAAGATTCTTAGTAAAAATTTGTTAAAAGAGTCGGGAGCAGTTAGGGCTTTTAAAGTGTGACCAGTAGGTGCAGTATCAAAAACCACTACATCATATTCAACTGATTGAACTAAACTCATTATCTCTTCCAATGCAAAAACTTCATCCATGCCGGGGAATGAAGTCCAATCAGTTAATATTTCAGCATCAAATCCGGGAAACCATTTAACTACTGTTGAATCCATTTGCTTCATCAAAGTTTCTTGAAATTCCTTGGCTTTGATATCTGCTTGGATATTCATTGCATGGAGATTTTTTCTTATTGGTGTGGGTTTGCCACCCACTGGAATACCAACAACATCTTCTGTTGAGTGTGCAGGGTCGCTTGAAACTAATAAGGTTTTATAGCCTTCCGAAGCATAATGAAAAGCAGTAGCGGCAGATGTAGTAGATTTACCTACTCCTCCTTTTCCAGTGAACAAAATTAATTTAGCCATGTCATTAATAAATTGATTAACATACTTAAAGGTTCTTAAAAACACCTAAACGAATAAGAAGGGAGGTAGATGCGAAGTATCTAAGAATTTCTTTTACTAATGATTCCAAAAATTCCGGCCCCTGCCAACACTCCTAAAAACAATTTTGAGGCATTGGAATGAATTAAACTCTCGCTTGAATAATTAATACTACTTGGTTCTTGACCAATTGGTGCGCCTTCTTTTCTAAGGCCGAAAATATTCATCCACCAATCTCCTATGTAAGTATTCATTTTTCTAAATGCTACTGCGCCGGGTGCAGAATCTGTCAAATATTGGAAATCTTGAGGGTCTGCACTGGTGACTGGTGTTCCAGCATATGGTTTAGGGTTATTAATTTGCCTTACAACGCCCCCCGTTGAATAAATTTCTCCTTGTGAATTTCTTGTAAAGCCTTGTTGAGTCCATGCAGTTCCCGGAGGGGGGTTGGTGGTGTCTTTAGTATAATATATAGTCCCATTTGGGCTATTGGTTGTTGAAATTACTTCTTGTTGCTCACCAGTGGTTGAATTAACCATACAAAACTTAGTTGTGCTGGAAGTTCCACCACCTCCAAGCCCTACACACGGTTTATAATCCCAAGACATAATATAATAGATATTCTTTCGTTATTTAAAGGTTGCCCTTTCAAAATTACCTCCTAAAAGGATAATTTCTTAGAAACTAACTAATTAAATTAGATTTAACCTTCTAATTCGTCAAGAATGCCGTCGCCATCATCGTCATTATCTAAATAATTATCTAAGCCGTCATTGTCCGAATCAAATTGACCTGTTGCATCGTTGCCGTCATTCTGTTCAAACCAATCCGAAAGACCGTCATTATCGTCGTCTAAATCCGAAGCATCCCAAATACCGTCATTGTCATGGTCGTATCTGTAAGAACTCCATGCACCACCAACTTCATCAACATCAAGGATATTATCGTTATCATCGTCGGTATCGTTCCCATCATTCACACCGTCATTATCATGGTCCCTTGAAGCGGAACTTCCATTTTCATAGAAATCCTTATAATTGTCAATACCATCGTTATCAATGTCTAAATCAAATGCATCACTAATTGCATCATTATCATGGTCGTAAATGTTTGTCAAATCGTTACCATCATTGACCTCTTCCGAATCATTAATGCCGTCGCCATCATCATCGTCGTCTTCAGCATCGTTGATACCGTCATTGTCATGGTCTAATGGTGATTCATCCATAGAATCAGGGATGCCATCATTATCGTCGTCACTATCCAAATCATTAGGGATTCCATCACCATCATTGTCGTTTTCACCATTTTGTTGTTGATTATCTAATTGTTGTCCTTGTTGAGTATCGGTCTGTTGTCCTTGTTGCCCTTGTTGTCCGTTTTGGGTTTGACCTTGTTGTTGTTCATTTTGTCCATTGTTGTTTTGACCATTCTGTTCCTGTTGTTGTTGCTCCGACTGTTGGCCTCCTTGTTGGCCTCCTTGTTGTTGCTGGCCTTGCCCATTGTCTTGTTGTTGGCCTTGTTGTCCATCTTGGCCTTGTTGTCCATCTTGACCTTGCTGACCTTGCTGACCTTGTTGGCCCTGCTGTCCTTGCTGTCCTTGCTGTCCTTGCTGTCCTTGCTGGCCTTGCTGACCTTGGCCTTGTTGTTGGCCTTGTCCTTGTCCTTGCCCTTGTCCTTGGCCTTGACCTTGGCCTTGACCTTGGCCTTGTCCTTGGCCTTGCCCTTGGCCTTGTCCTTGGCCTTGCCCTTGCCCTTGTCCTTGACCTTGACCTTGACCTTGGCCTTGTCCTTGACCTTGACCTTGGCCTTGTCCTTGTCCTTGTCCTTGTCCTTGTCCTTGTCCTTGGCCTTGTCCTTGGCCTTCTCCACCTGCATCGGACTCACCACCACCTTCAGTTCCACCATTTCCTGAGCCGGAATCGGATTCACTAAAATCGGGGTCATAAGCATCGGGGATTCCGTCACCATCAGCATCGGAATATTCTCCATCATTAGGGTCTGTAGGGTATGAATCAGTATTGTCGGGCTTCCCATCGCCATCCGTATCGGAATTATTGGGATTCGTTCCTTGAGCATATTCTTGGGCGTTGGTCAAACCATCACCATCGGGGTCGGCGTTTCCATCGCCACCATTAGTAGGGTTTAAACCATTAGTAACTTCCCATCCATCGGGCAATCCATCACCATCGGAATCTGCATTATTCATATTAGTTCCTTGAGATTGTTCTTCAGCATTAGTTAATCCATCACCATCCCAATCAGCCCCGCCATCGGAGGGGTCATTAGGGTCTGAACCTTCTCCCACCACTACGCCAGCAGATAGAGCAAGCATAATGGCAGTTAAAATTGTAAGCATCGTTTTTGTAAATTTATTTTTATTATCCATATTATTCACTTTTCATTCATAGGAGAACCACTTTCTCCTCTAATCATAATATTTGTGTTATCAACTACTTAAAGTATTGGGTATCATTAATCTGTTAAAGTATCAAAAATATTTATAACCTATGACTCTTTAGGAGTGTCATGGCTGAAGAGATGTGCTGGTGTTGCAACTATCAAATGACTAAAAGAGTAATTCCTTTTACCAATTGTATCATCTATTGGTGTGCGAATTGTGAACCTAACTTTGATGATACAAAATTTGCCGCAGAATATGATTGGGATGCAATGAATAGAAGAGTATAAATAATAGGGTGTGTTAGTATGGTTATGGAAAGTAATAATGAGTTTAGTATGTTTTGTAATATTTATCAAAATTTTTCTCAAAAATTAATTAGAAGTATTTCAAAAAATTGTAATTATAAGTCACATCAATGGCCGATGTATAAGAATGCTTTTTTTGCAGATAATGATTCTGCAAGTAATGAAGATTGGTATAAGTGGCAAATTAATTTTCAAACTAAGGATTGGGAAACCGATATTTGGGAAATGAGTAACTTAGATTTTGAATACTACTGGCCTTATCATGCCAGTTTTATCAAAGCATATTTTGAGGAAGAGTAAATTATAGTTCTTCAGCAAGATATAGCCCATTATCTTCAAGTTGGATAATATTTTCAATTATTTGATTATTTTTATTAATTAATTCTCTCTCATTAGTATAGGTAGATTTTAATTCATTATTTAATGTTTTATAAGATTCAACTTTAAATAGTGGGTCTAATGCATTAGGTAAATTAAATCTTGTCCAATAGAATTTAAATGATGCACCCCAATTATCTCCGTCGCTCCTTAATGCATATATTGTAGGTAATGAAGGGTGTAAAAATCCCCTCTCATCAAAATCACCATTCATAATCATTTTCCTTAGTTTAGATGTTGAAAGTGTATAGCCCCCATCCCATGAAACATTACCCCAGTTTTGAGTTGATGCTACAGGCGGTGCTTTAATCAATTCTCTCATAATTGTTTGAAATCTAATAGTTCTCAATACTACTACATCGTTTGACTTTACTGCTTTAGGATAATCATAATCTAAACCTCTAATCACATGAGTTACACCCTCTTGCTTATCATCAACAACTGATTGTAAATTCAATGTAGGCCATAGCCATTGTTTTTCACCCCTATCTTGAACTCTTATATTTTGATTCTTTTGATACCTCATAATTTTAGTTCCTGATTCAGTATTTGAATAACCAAATAAATTGCTTGGCTTTAATTTTTGTGAATAAACATTTAATTCAACCCACCTTCTTATTTCATTTACCAGTTCATTGCCATCCATATTATAAAATCTATTTAAAGTTTTCATGTCCGAAGGCATCCCTAACAAAACTCCTGCATCAGCAAATGGAGGATTTTCACCTGCATTTATCAAGGCATCATACATATTTAAATTTTCATCAACTGAATCACCATAAATATATTTTTTATCACCGATATCAAAATACACATAAGCAAAACTATTTTTTATCAATTGCCTCCCATAATCAAGATATCTATTCAAATTATCTCTATCACTCGCATAAACAATTTTATCAGGTGCTGAACCTCTAATCCATGTAAAGTCACTAATTATGTGATTATAAACATTAGGAATATTAAGTTCGGTAGGTAGGTTAGACCCTTTGTTACTACAATCAGTATCGTCAAATCTTAATATAAATTCCATATCATATTTATCCGCATAATCTGACAATATTGAAATGCCTCTACCATGTCCCAAATGCAATGGACCATTAGGTGTGGGAGCAAATCTTATAACTCCACCCCTCTTTAATAGGGCATTTCCTGAAAAACTTTGTTGTTCTTTAGGAACATTTGTCAATCTTCCGGGGCTTTCCACATATACCTCTTGAAATCCTTCCATTCTTGCAACATCTCTCAATTCTGCAATTGTTGGTTTAGAATTTTTTAACTCCTCATATAATTGCTCAATTTCCGAAACATATTCTCTCAAATCCTCATCCCTATATTGCTCAAAATAATCTATCAATAGTGTCGGGATGTTGGATTGAGTGTAATCCTCAGCACTTAGTTCTAACCTCTTAAATGAGATATAATTATTTTCATTAGTCCATTCATTTTGTTGAAGATTTCTTAAATGTAATATAGATAATATTTTTTTAATAGATGAAATTTGGGAATTATTTAAAGGTTCTTTATTAAGGCCTTGATATAGAGAAGGAACTTGTCCAATCCAGCCCTTATTAAAATTAACCATCTTGGATGAATTCATGCCAAGTATCCTTTGAATTTCTTTTAACTCCACACCCATTTTGTGAAGTCTAATTATCAAACCTTCAAATGCCTCTTGCGGATTCATCCCTCTTTTTTGAATGGCAGAATTATAAATCCCAACTGCTATCATAGATTTATCTTTAGACATTTAGTATTACTCTCCAAGGTGTAGAACATAAAATTGCGTAAAAGACCAAATTGTAAGGCCAAGACCACCCAATAGTAAAAAGGGTTGCCATAATTTAATAGCATTAGTTTGTAATTCTTGTAATGCGAAACTTGATAATCCAAAGCCTATGCAAAAAATAACCGTTGGCATCATATATTCAGGCGACCTTACATAATCAAATGATTCTTCAAATACTTCAGTAATTCTTGCCATAGATTTTATTTCTTTTACGACTACTTAAAACTTCACTCACCATTTATCCCATCTAAAGTCTTCATCAAGGGGAGAGCCTATGCTCCATATAATTACCCACACACCTACAAAAAGTAGGGAAAATACTATTGCTCCAAACATATAATCTCTCATTCGTGCGGTGCATTTACTTATTACTTAAAGGTTTGTGGTGGACAAGACAGGATTTGAACCTGTGTTCGCTCGGTTATGAGCCGAGTGCATTAACCTGACTATGCTACTTGTCCTTGAAATTGGTGTCGGGGGCAGGATTTGAACCTGCGAACCTATACGGACAGGAGTTTAAGCCCTGCGCTTTTGACCACTCAGCCACCCCGACATTTATTGTGTCATTTTTTTCATAATTAATTTTGATAATGGCGGGCGTATCAGGAATTGAACCCGAATCTTCGGCTTAGAAGGCCAAAATGCTATCCATTACACCATACGCCCATATATTTCTTTATTTATTCCCCTATATTAATGTTTAGTAGTGGCGGTCTTATCGGGAGTTGAACCCGAATCAAGGGCTTAGGAGGCCCCTATGCTATCCATTACACCATAAGACCAATTAGCCATTAAAGCCGCTAATATATTAACTTATCTACTTGTTAATTCTCAATACATTTTTTAGACCGTCAAGCAAAACTTCCCTCACCATATTAAACATCTTAAAATCTTTATCACTAAGGAATTCAGTTTGACCTTGATATTCCTCCATAGCATGAAACATATTAGACATATCATCCATCCAATCATTTAGCCACTCATCAGCCATTCAAACGCCTCCAGCCTTAGATACCAAAGTGTATCTCCTATATCTTTGTCCAGTAGGGTCTTTCTTCCATTCCTTGGTAAATACATAACCCCTCTCTTCCAAATCACAAATTCTCCTTGGTAATGCTCTAATTTTATATATTGCTTGTGCCTCTACATTTGAAATGCTATCGCACACTTCAAAGTGGTTTTTCAATTTTTCTACTTGACTCATTTTTTTCCCTCTTATTTGTTGTTACCCTTAATACCTATTTAAATATTCTCATCTTCAGCAATTCCAAATGCAAAACCAAAAATTATCATAAACATTATGACAAGACATAAGGAATCCACAATATTCACCATTAATTTAGCCAATCATGAATAGTTTTACTTCCCAACATTATAGCAGAAGCCCAAAGTCCAATAAATATTCCTAAGTTTTCGTCTATGGTATATGCATAAATAGAGCCAACAATAGATGCTAAACTCAATCCAAAACCAATTTTATCAATGTGTTGTTTCATGATTAAAAATATTGAAAAGACCTATATAAACTTTAACCTATTACTTGAGTAATCTCAGATAAGGCTTGCATATTGGTGATTCCTTCAAAGATTCCTACAGTATTCATACCCATCCAAATAATATTAACTAATACTGGAGCCATTGCTTCATGATAAAATGCAGTAATTAATAGTCCTGTAGACCCTATTAGGCTAATGCCATGATATGCGGCGGAAGTGTTGGAAAGCCAACCTCTTGAAACGGCAGTAACGGCGGCTAATTGTAACGCACCCCCTAAATACCCTACAATATCCATATTCTTCCTACCATAACTATCATTAAGATAGTTTCTTAATTGAGTAGCCCTTTTGTTCCCAAAATATGACAAACCAGTAAATACAACTAAAACTCCTAAAACTAAAGTTTTCATAATTATACATATTATTGTTTGACACTTAAAGGTATCGGTCAATGTTCTTCCAAGGGACTTTCCTTCCAATTCATAAAATTAAATCCGGGAGTCTTTTTGATAGGTATTTTATAAAAAAATTTGCCATCAATTCCTTTTGTAAATCCGTATAATGTGTTGGTATATTTATTTAACCACAAACCTGTTTTATATTTTTTAATTGTTAATCTTTCAGGATTTTCCCTAATTAAACTCATATTCAAAACCCAAAAATCATACCTTTGCTTACCTTCTGAACCTCTAAACCTCTTTTTTGATATGTATGTTATAACATCTTCACCATCATAATATAAGTAATTCGTATCCCACCACCCTTTATCCAAATGTTTAATCCCTTTGGTGAGGACATTATCTATTGAATTAGACATTAATTTATTTTTAACCATCCAATACCTTGCTTCAACCTCATGCCAAGGAATTATAAACGATGCTTCTCTTATAGCCTCATATTTTATTAGAGCATAATTAGTAGGATGTTTATTACCAGTCGTTGTAATTTCTGTAATATAAAATGGAGGTGTTAAAAATTGTTCAAAAACATATTGAGCAAATTCTTCAATTGATTTAAAAACACCCATTTACTCACCTATGAAAGTATCTCTCTATTTAACCAATATCTTTCAATGACTTGCTGATTATCATTACTATCTATCCAAATGGCATAAAAGTAAAAATCATAATTAGTAATATTATTTGAAGTAAAATTTGTCAAGGTAATTGAATTGTTATCATACTCCCAACCTTGAACATAACTTAATTTAGTGTCCCAAACTATAGGTTGTGAAGAAGTATCATTTTCCGAACCGACTTCAAAAACTAAAAATTGAACTGAAACATTATAACCCTCAAGTTCATTTTCCTGATAACCGCAATCTAAATCATAAGCGATGGTTGCATGAGTTGAGTTCGTTTCAAGCACTATATAATAAAGGTTTATTTCACACACTTCGGGTTCTTGCACAACAACATCAATACCCCAAAACATTACTTGTTCTTTTTGCTCCTCATTTACTAATACCGTAATCCTTGGAATCCATGAATTCCCTATTGCAACATCATCAAAAATATATGAAATATCTACATCTTCATCACCATTCACGATGGTATAGGTGGAGTAATTTTCAACATATCCGTTTTGGAATAAGTCTATTTCAATCAAAATTTCCTCGCCTTCGCAGTTTTTAGGTGCTATCTTAAATGCGATAAGTATTGCATTCTGTTCTTCATCTTCTGCTATATGCCCCCTATAGTGGTTGAGAACTTCTACTTCGCAGGGTTCATCAGGAGGATATTCACAAGAACCATCATCAGTATCTGCATCGGAATTATAATTATCAGCCATCATGTCGGTGCAACCGTAAATGGGTTCTGCCTCAATGCTTATTGAATGGGCTATCCACTTTTCATCTAATAATTCTCCATTTAATTTTAAAATTACTTTGGGTTCATAAGAACCCTCACTTACTGAATCCCATGTATGTGATACATAGTCTGCACCATCGGAGTCACTAACGACTCCACTTTCATAAGTATAATGCTCATATAAGATGTTACTTGGATTATTAAATTCATACAACCTCCAAACAATTTCAAATTCTTTAGAATCACAATTTTCCTCCCCTTGTATAAGAGATACATCAGCACTAATCCTTACCTTTTTAGGGTCAGATTCTAAAATGTAGGCTTGTTCATTAATTAAGTAGGCATCACATAATTCAGGTTCATTATAGTCAATAGTAATAATATTACTTTGTTGTAAGTAATATTCATCGCCATGCTCACAACTACCATCTTCACAATCAACGGTGTGAAACTCAACTCTATAGTGATATTGTCCCGGTTCTAAATTGAAATAGGTATGTTCAACAGATACTTCATTAGTAAAATCTTGATTTGCAATCATAGTATTATCTATTAATTCACCCTCATAAAAAAGTTGAATAATGAAGTGTCCACTTATAAACTCTATATTACAATATTGATAATCTATAAATGTGTATCTAACCTCTATTTGATTTTCAAAGGAATACCCATACTCATCATAAAACCATTCAGGATTGCAAATATCACCCTCTCCAAATTCGGAATCATCGCTACCGAATATATTTATCATTCCCACACCTTCCATTGTGCCGCCAGTCAATAATAAAAACACCGGAACTAAGATTAGGGCTATTTTTTTAATATTTTCAGCCTTTCTATGAACTGAAGCGATAGCCCTATCTACAATATCACCTTCCAAAGTAGTTTCTACCAATACTTCTGTAGAATTTTCTCCACCATTCAATACTGTATTTTCAGCAACTTCTTTATTGATACTTTGAACTGTAGTAATCAACTCAGCCGCTTCTTTCAACTGCTCTACCAATGATTCCTTAGGGCTTTCATTTGAAAGATTTACAATACCATCGTCTAATAAGTCTTGGAGGACTTCAGCCTCTTCCCTCCCAGTTGCTTCGGCAACAATTTTGGCTTTCTCCTTTATATCATCAAGAGAGTCGTTATCAATTACCATAAGTCAATTATTTATCTTTTGATATATAAGGTTTTTTAAGTCAGTGCTTGTGAGTGTGGGTGTGAGTTCCTAAAAATATTGCCCCCAAACTCATAGTAATTGCTCCAAAAGCGGCTATTGTAGCAGTAATGTATGCTTCCTCTATGATAGCACTACCGAACTCAAAAAAATGTAATACACCATGCAAATAAAGAGAAACTTCTAAGAACCTTATAAACCACTTTTTAATGAACATATTTAATGATTTTTTATGGACCTATTTAAGCCTTTTCTACTACATCTTCAATAGTATCAACGGCCTTTTCTAAATCATCTGCCATCTCTTCATCAATAATTCCTGCATCTTCAAGATTTTCAATCAAATCATCTACTCTTTTAATTACTTGACCATAACTACTGGCTGATAATAAGAAAGCCAAACCTGCGGCTACTGGAGAATATTGGCTATAAGCATCAATTTGGCTAAGTGCGGCTGAAGCCCCAGTTAATGCGGTTATTGCGTGAAGCCTATAATCATTTAAAGATTCTCTATTAATTTCCATAATCATCAAGCCCTGTTTTAACTATTTAAAACTTTGGAATTTTCCTCACATCGCCATAGTCGGGGATATACAATAAAGTATTTTCAGGAGTTGTAGCCTTGTTTGCATCATACAAAGTCCTAAATCTTATTTTTTTAGGACCTACCTTTGCTACAAGTAAGTCTAAATCACCTATGAAAAATGAATAAGTTAAATAATTATATTTAGAAATTTCCTTTTTAACTTTAATTTCATGTTTTCTTGCCTTTTCCACATCATCCCCATATTTATCAAGAACTCTTTCAATTTTTTTAGGCATCACTTGAGTTTCCATATTTTTAGCAACCTCTAATTTCTTATTGGTGTTTGCAATTTCAATGATTTTACCATAGTGTTCTTCAATATTTGCAATCTGCTCCTGCATAGAATCGGTCTTAATTTGTAAAATATTTTGAGTTTCTAACTCTAAAGCCTTAAATTTATAGTCTTTCTTTTCACCCTCTAACTTTTTGACTAATTTTTTATTGTTATTCTCAAATTCTGTTATCTCACCATACATGAATGAACCTTGTGAAATGAATAAGGCCAATAAATCTAAAGTTCCCGCAGGTAATTTAATCTCGGATTTTTCATGATGCTTTCTTAAATATTCAATAAGTGGCTTAATTGTTTCTATTTTAATGCCTATGCCCTTTGTATCGTAAAATGAGGGAGAAACTCCCAATTCCAAATAGTTTGAAAGGTTTAAAGCCCTCATCAAACTTTCAAAAAAGTGGATATCAATCTCTACACAAACTCCATCTTTCAAAATTATTTCAAATTTCCTATTTATAGGGTTTTCTAAAGTTTTTAATAATTGCGACTCTCTCCAACCAGTCACATACCCAGTATCATCCCTCTTTCTTTTTAAATATGAGGATTTATTATATCTAAACATCCCATCATCCCACTGTCAAATCTAATATAATATCGCAAGGTTCACTAACTGAGTCTGTATTAGTAACCAATGTTTGAATTTTATTCATATGATACTCAAGATTAACTCTATCTTGCATATTTAAATAAATGATGGTAAAATCATAAATGTAACTAATGTGTTCACCCTTGGGTTGAATATCAATTCCATTAAAAACAATTTCAGTTTCAATACTTTCCTCATCAAAAACACCTATCATAAGGTGTTCTAATTCTATGGGGTCCATCATATTATATGATTACATTACTTGATACTTAAAGGTTTCAATTATTAATATGTTCATTTATGCAAAAGGGGATGTCTAATTTGTTATAATTATTGATGATATAACTTATTTGCTCCCCTATATCTCTTTTTTCCTGCACACTAATATATTTATTTGTTTTGACTTTAAGAATCATGTGGTCGTTTAATGGCTCTAACTTAATAATTGAATTATAGTATGAAGGCTCTAATAAAATTTGTATATCCATTAAGGTCTTATTTATTAGTGGTAGTTTATCGCTTTCTTTCTTAATTTCTAACATTAAGTCCTTATCAATTTTAATTCTCATCAATTATCCATTATCTTTTACTATATAATATTATGCATTTATGGGTGCGTCGGAGATTTCACATATCCCTGTTGGGCAATCACTTTGAGCCGCACCAATAATCACTCCCGATTTTTGTAAATGTTGAATTGCCTCTTCAACAGATAGTGGAACTAATGGTTCATTTCCCCTACTACCTGACCTATAGACTGTAGTTCCCTTTAATTTAGGACCATATTTTTGAAGTAATTGACCATACTTTTCTACCGGATAATCATTAGGTAAATTAATAGTTTTTGAAACTGCATTATCTATGTGTTTTTGAACAATTGATTGCATCCTCAAATGGTCTTCCACATCAATTTCATGCGCTGAAACAAAAGCATTTAAATCATACCCTTCTTGAAATAATTCTTGGAAGAGTGGGTCTATCACAATTTCCTCTTCAATAACTCTATCGTTTGAGCCTTCCTTACTTGCATAATATCTTCTTTTATATCCGGGACTAAATACTGGTTCAATACCTGATGATGTAGCGGCCATAATAGAAGTAGTCCCAGTAGGTGCGATTGTTAAAATAGCGCAATTTCTTATACCATATTCTTTAATTTTAGCCCTTATTCCTTTAGTAAGTGTTTTACAAAAGCCGGAATCTAAAAACTTGTCTGCATCAAAGGCTGGAAAAGAACCCTTCTCGGCGGCTAAATAGGTTGAAGCCTCGTAAGCCCTCTTTTTCATGAAGTTAAAAATTTGTTCAACCTTTTTCCTACCTTCTGCATTATCATATCTTACACCCATCTTTATCAAAGCGTGTCCAAGACCCATAATACCCAAACCAATCCTCCTAACAGTTTGACAATTCTTTTCAATTTCCGGCAAAGGATATATATTGACATCTAAAACATCATCAAGGAATCTAACCCCTACAGTAACTGTATCTGCCAACATATCCCAGTCCATATCTCCTGTAGTAGAATCAATATGGGCTACTAAATTAATAGCCCCTAAATCACAACACCCATATTCTTCCAACCAAATTTCTCCACAAGGGTTAGTAGATATGAGAGGTTTATGATACCAAATATTATTCATTTCATTTGCCAATCCAATATTCAAAATACCGGGTTCTCCCGATTCCCAAGAATTGTGGACAATTATATCCCATACTTCCTTAGCAGGAATTCTACTTGTTTCCTTACCACTCCATTCAAAAACAATGTCTTCATTATTTTCTACTAAATTGAAAAAATTATCATCTACTAATACCGAAACATTAGCATTTTTTAGCCTTTGGTCTAATTGATACTTAATTAGTGATTTTAAAACTTCATCAAATCCTGCACTAAAAGACTCCACGATGGTTTTAACCTCATCCCTCGGCAAATTAGGGAAAGTATCCATCAAAGTTGTTGAAATATTTTCTTCAGTTAGTTCAACTTTGTTAAATTTCTTGTGTAGGAATTCTAAAATATCTGCATGGTCATATCTTAAACATTGCATAAGAGCAGTTCTCCTTCCACCACCTGCTTTAATAACTTCTCCAGTTTCATTTACAACTTCCATTAACGAAACTGCTCCGGTTGCTTCACCACCAGTCCCTCTAATGGGTGTCCCTCTTGGCCTTAGAGGGCTAAAATTAATACCTACTCCGCCACCAGTTCCTGAAATGATTAGCATATCACTCACCGTTTTACCCCACCCTTCCCTACTATCTTCAGTTGGAACTACAAAGCAATTTAATAACTGGCCTTTCATTCTTCCCGAACCATACCAAATTCTACCACCCGGAATAAATTTATTATTCACCATGATTTCCGAGAACCTTTCAACCCACTTTTCTTTATTTCCATTTTCTGCTACTGCGATGTGATTGGCAACCCTGTGACAAGCCTCTTCAAAAGTTTCTTCAGCATTTATGGCATATCTTTGAGCAAATATAGTGTTGGCAAATCCAGTTGGTTGATACATAATTTACTCAGCCACCTTACAACTATATAAGCGTTTGCAGTAGTTAAAATATGAGTTATATTATTACTATATATTTTAGTCAAAAATTTGATAGTTTATCACCCTATCAATAACTATAACATATTCAGTGACACCATAAACTGGATAAGATATTGGCTTAGGCGGCGGTGGAGGAGTATAGGTTTTTTGAGGATATCTAACACCCATATTGTAGTGTCTACCTCCATGTATTCCACCCCTACTACTAAATGCTTCAAAAGTTTCTGAGGCATATTGCATAACATCCCAATCATTAAAATTTTCTACTTTTACTTGGACAATAGAATCTTCTTTTGGCATTGGTTGTTTTTTAATTGGTTCGGAAGTCTTAATGGGTTTGCTAACTGGTTTAACAACTGGCTTAGTTTGACCATAAGTTTTTTTCCATATCCCCGTAACACAAGCCAATTCATGAGGTTTAGCAAAATCTATCCCCTCCATTAGTGAACTCCACGATATCCTATCTTTATCATCTAACGAGATAACAATTTTCCCATCTTCAACTCCTTGAGTCCCATACATCTTCATTCCCGCAGTATCATAAACTCTAAAGCCATTTAAAACTCTTGCATCAAGCAAACCTAAACAAAATACTAAATCTGAATTTTGCATTTCAATATTTACAAAATTAAATTTAAACTGTAAATCATCAATAATATCTAACAAGGTGTGATAATATTGAAGGATAAATCCGCCACTAATGGGGTTGATTAGTATATTAATATTTAACCCATCTAATGTTTTGTTAATTTCAACCAATGGTTTAAGAATATTTTTTGCATCCTGCTCCCTTAATTTCATAAATGCCATAATTGGTTTTTGAGGCTTAGGTTCCGGCTTAGGCTCTTTAACAGTAGTTTTAACTGGAACTTTTGAACTAATTTTCTTAGGTGCAACTTGTAAAATGGGTTCGCCTGAATGACCTTTAGCCTTCATATGGTCTTGTATAGATTTTAAAGTTTTACCTGTTTTTTCACATTTAGGGCATTTATAATTTCCCTTCCTTGGCAACTTAGCACTGGAAGTTTTCACGGCAGGTGTAACTACCTCTTCCACTATTACTGCACCCTTATGACCTTTTTCAAGCATATGCGCTTTAGCCAACTTTCTCGTAGTAAATGATTTATTATCTGTAGGGTCAATATATAATTTCTTAGCCATTTAATCACCTCTTGCCCCTTGCCACTTGACTCATTTCCTCAATCCCTATTTGAGTATCTCCACTAATAATACTTTGCATTAACCTTTCTTGCATCCTAATATCATTAGGATACATCATTTCGCAATAATTAATTAAGATATTATTAATTTCCGAGTTAAATATCCTCCATTCGTGAGAGTGCATTTCTTCAGCATCATTAACTTGAACATCATTATCCCTCATCATTAATGTAAGATATTCTGCTAACCTCTTTTGCCTAATTTGTTTAGCCCTTGATTTTGTAGTGGCAGAAATGTGGGGTAATGTAATGCAGGAATAAACATATTCAATAGGAATTATATTTTCAAACCTCTCGCCCAATATCCATAGTTGAATACTTCTCAAAGAATTGACGCTCCTACTCAAGGCTTTACTTACTTCATCTTCATCTTCCGAAAGAGTAATATCAAATAATGCATTAGTAGGTAATAGATTTGAATAATTTTGATATGCGTCACCTTGATTAAACAATGGTTTCAAATAAGCATCAATTAGTTCAGGACTCCATACATTTTCAGCATCAATCATTCTAAGAACATCATAAGTATTTATAGAGTAAGTCCCTTCATTAGATTTAATTGTAATTCCATTAATTCCTACCTCATTATCCATTAGTTCTAATAGATTTTTAGAAGTTATTTTAGGATTTGAAACAATATTTTTAATAGTTTCTTTAATTGTAACATTTGTTTCATTCATCCTCCAAGCAGGTAGTGTTTTAATTGTAGATGGATTAATTACATCAAAGAATACCATTATTAAATCATTCTCCCATTTTTTGCCATCTTCATCTCTTCTATCAACTGGAACAAATCCATACATTTCATCATAGTTGTTGTAAGTAGTTGCAAGTGTTTCTTGGACTACTACTTGGTCGCCTTCACTCCAATAATAAGTATCACCTGAAACCCTGATAAGCCCATTATGTTCACTAATTTCTTTAATGTGCCTCATAGTGGCTGAATTATCTAAGCCTAATTTAATTCCATCCTCATCATCCTTTACTGCGCTACCATTCCAAATGAGATGTTCATAAAGAATTGGGATGGGAGCATCTACTAATGCCATTGGAACTTCTCTTTCCATATTCATAGGTGCAGAATTTCTTTCCGAAGGCAACCTCATCTTTTTCTTAAAATTGCCCCCTCTCCAATAATTAATACCATCATAATCTATAAGCATCCTGTTTTTTAGTGAAGTATAAATATCATACCCATTACTATCAAGATAAAATTGTAAATATCTACTGCCCCTCCTAAAGATTTGGTCAGAAAATCTATTAGCATCTCCTGATGGTGTAGACCTAAGAGAATCAAACCAGCCCTTATAAACATTGATATAACTTCTTATGTTAAGATTATAATTTTTAAGAAGTATTGCAGGATTCTCAGACAACATTTCTTTAACTAATTCCTCACCCATAGTTATTTTAGCATTTGATAAAATTTTATCTTTCATTGCAGGGTAGTTTTCTAATATCCAAGAAATTGCTTCGGCAGATATCGCAGTATTTGAACACAACCTATCAATTAAATAACCAAATAATTCATCATAATCTCCACTCAATGCCTCACTAATTAATGGAAGTTGCTCTAATAAAACCATTTGAATGTTTGATGGTAAGTAAGGGTTTGAACTAAGTCCACCAACAATTTTACCACCTACAGAAATCCCATTTGCACACTCACTAAGTAATTGAATATTTTCTATTTGTGAAAAATGGTCTTCCAAGTCTATAGTTCCATAATCAATCTCAAATGTTTGGAAATTATCAACTGATGAATATGTTCCAATAGCCTCTAACAATACTACCTCCATAAATTGGTTGAATTGTTCAGGCGTTCTAAGCCATTGTGCAAAAGCACCAACTCCAATCTTTCCAATCCATTCTTGAGGTGTTGCCAGTAAATAATCTACAATTTCACTGGGCATTGAATCCCTTAGAATCCATGTTGAAGAATCCATCGTGGGCATATATGAATATTGTAATCCTGCCTTATTTCCTACTCCTCTATAAATAAGCCCATAATTTCTTGCATTCAAGAAAGGATTGACTATGCTTTCATCTTGTTTTTTAGGATTTGTAAGTCTATTTAACAGTTCAAATTTTTGAACTTTGGGATTTTTAAATAATTCTTTAAATGCGCCAGCATCTCTAACATTTTTTAACATTAGTCCTTGGAATGCTTTGGAATCCTCTCCTATTTTGTTTGGGTCAATTTCCAGTGCATCCATCGCCATAAAAGCATTAAAATTAGACCTTATTAATTCAGGATATATGTCCATCATTCTTTTGTAAGTTCCTGCGGATTGTCTGCTATATATTGGGTAATGAATTTCATTTCCATCTACTATAGTTGAAATATCTCTAAAACCTGAATCAGTATTTTGCATACCTAAACTTATACTTCCAAAAGAATCTAAATAACCCCAATCATCATGATTTTGTAAAGGTAAGCACAAAGTAATAGCGAAATGTTTCTTTAAGATGTCAAGTTGCTTATCAAATTGTCCACCATTATTCAATCTTTTATTCCAAATCTTGTTGAAATCAGTTAATAGTTTTCCATAAGATTTTAATGAAAGTTTAGGTTGATAAATAAGTTGCTTCATAGCCAACATTTTAATTCCATATCTTTTAAATCTATTTGCGTCTTGTTTAGTATTCTTATAACTTTTACTAATTACTATACTTCCCCAATCTCTTTTAAACCCTACAGGCCTTGCCCAATCAATGATTCCATCCATGAAATGTTTTTGAATTACTTCATCAGTAATTGAATCTAAAATATCTGCTGGAGCAGTAGTTAAAATTGGATTATCACTCAAATCCCCATCAATTAAGTTTAAATAGGCTAAAGCCCATAAGGGAATATTTTGCCTACCCTCATAACCGGGGTGAGATTGTAAAATCTGCCTGTGTGCTTCATCAGTGCAAAGGGGGCTTCTAAGCATAAATCCTAAATATGATTGACTAATATTGCCCGGCGTCATATAATTTACATCAAATATTTCTACAGTATCTAAAGTTCCAGCAATCCAATCAAAGTTTGCTACTGAAGAATCAATAAGGAATCTAAATATTTGTGAACCTTCTTCTAAATCCAAAGCCCTCGTAAATAATCTTCTAATAGTATTTTCGTAAATCCAAACAACAGGATTTTGTGCTAATGCTAATAGGGCTTGCGAATTACCATAATTCAATACATAGCCGGAATCTGCATAAGAGAGGGCTTCATCGGAAGCCATTGAAACTAATGCATTAGCATTTCCAACTTCAACCTCTCCTTGACCCTTTAAGAAAATCTTTGAATCATAATTGATTTTAACCTTGCCACTACCAGCCTTATCCGAATATCCCATATATTTATAAGGAGTTCTACAAGCATCATAATCTAATAAACCAGCATCTTTAAGAATATTTCCAATAGCACCTAATAAATTAAAACCCCAAGGGCTTTCTCTTGGGTCTTTAGGATAAACTTGTGCTTCAACACCAACATCGTTACCAATTCTTGCACCATCCCTATAAGATTCACCCCACCTTAATATAAATCTTCCAATTTCATGCCTATATTGTTCCTGCCCTTTTTTATACACCCAAACAATAGCATTTCCATATTTTACATCGGAAACTGGTCCTTCAGCGTAGCAACCATCCCAATTTTCACAAGAAGCATTTCTTTCACTCCATTTTCTTCCCGTAGATTTAGTAAGCATTTCAAGTGGGTCAGTAGTAATCCACAACATATATTCACCACCTGCTGAAACAGGCCAAGTAACTCCACCAGCCTTGCCCTCGGAAGGTGGCTTAATTCTGTTAAGTCTTTTTAATAGTGCCTTACTTTTAATCTTTTTAAGTAGTGCGGCAACAGAAATCTTTTTATAAGATTCTACTAATACATCTTCGTTAATTTCATCTTGTGTATTGGGTAGTGACATAGTTGCCAATAGTTGAGCAACGGCAGTTACACCATCATTTTCTAAAAGTGCATTATACTCTCCTACAACCTCACCCAATATTCCTTGTATATATCCAATATGAGGTCTTAAAGTTTTACCATGTTTTGACATAACAACACCAATCCCTCTCTTAGGCATTAATGGTTCACTCCTTATGTCAATGTAGTTGAGTATTTCATATCTAACAATGTCTTCAATTTGTTTTTCATCTTCAATTTCAGCCTTAATTACTTCAGGCTCATAAACGAGATAGTGTAGGAAATCTGTATTTTCAATTCCTAATGGGAAGGTATATTCAATGGGAGCCATTAAACCTTCAGCACCTATTTGGGTGATTGCTTCTTTATTAGTGAGGGGGTCGTATCTTGTTAAATATTCATCCTCAGTAATTAATTCAGTAAATCTTCCCAAGGTCCTTAGCCTTTCTTTAAGGGTTTCTTCATCTGCCGCCTCAACATCATACTTACCAGTTATCTTTTCAAAAACTCTCCACCCGTTCTTAGCAGGTTTATCAAAATTTTTCATCCTATAAGATAGTGCTTCAGGAAGTTGTTCAGTCATTCTATTAGTATTTCCCGAAGACATATGACCATCAGGCATTTTTATAACTCTTGCCGCAGGGTCGTCATAATCATGACCATAGTATCTATAAATGCTGGATTTTTTATCATGCTCAAATTTTTCAAATCTTTTCTTTAAATCTTTATACCACCAAAGACTCTTTTCTTCAGGAGATTTTCCAATCCAAGCGGCGGTCCACTTATAATCAGGATTATCAGGAAATATTTCTTGAATAGATTCCCTTTTGGTGTAAGTGACTGAATCTCCTGAAGCCATAATGTATTTTATGCATTCCTACTACTTAATGGTTTTTATTTCTAATTTCTCGTAGGTGCAGGATTCTTCAACCTATAATATTCAATAAATTCTTTACCTCTTAACCTTCTAAGTTCTTTAGCCTTTTTCAAAACGCTTGCAGAATTACTATTAGTCAATACATAGTAAATATATGCCATAGGTATATTATCGTAATTTAAAATCTTTTCTTGGAGTGCTGGTAAATCATTCAAACCTACATCATAAATTTCTAAATTCTTTATCTCTTCCAAGTTTTCAGCAATAGATAAGTTAAGAATTTTTTCAGTCAGTTTGAGGTTTTTTAAATTAATAAATTGTGCGCCCCTACTCCTCATAAGATATGAAAGATTATTATTAATTAAATCTACTGTCCACAAATTCTTATCATCAATTACCTTAAAAAGTTGATTTAATGATAACTCATAGTTTTTCATATTTTTATAAGTTTCTAAACCATCAATCAACTTTCCCACATCCATACCTCTTTCAACATAAGAACCAATAATATTATTAACTTGCTCTTGATTAATATCAAATCTCCATGAAGGGATTCTACTTCCCTTAGTTTGAACTTCAACATCTTGTATCACAACAATATTGTCTATAGCCCATCTTGATGCTACAACAATATTTTCTTCCCCCTCATCATTAGTCACAATAACATCTTCACCCCTTTCAGATTCGGGAATATAATTAAAGAATTCATTAATTGTAAAATTTTCTGCAACATGAGTTGAAGTTCTTTTATCACCCTCCCAATAATTTTTTACACCTTCCACGAAAACAGTATTCTCATCCACCATTTTTAGTGTATCTAAATGCCATAACTCATTTTTAAAGTGTTCATCGGCGTGTTCATAAAATTTAATCACCATGACCTTACCCTCAGGCGTGATTGGATAATCTGCAATTGGGTCCGAATATAAATTCTTTTGACTTATTTGTTTGAAATTTCCTTTCTTTACATTTCCACCCCTCCAAAATTTAGCATAAGAGTTTTCGGTTATAAATTTTATAATGCCTTTTCTTATTTTCATTCCTTTATGGGCTTCTAAAACATCGGGAGTAGCCTTTCTAAAATTGTCAAATAATCTATTAGGGTTTTCAAGAAGTTGAATGTTCAATACCTTCCATGCGTTATTCCATAATTTAGTATAAGCCCTATCACTTAATCCTGAATTATTCAACACTTGTGAGGGATAAGTATTATATAGTGATAATAGGGTTTTGATATATGTGTTTGGATTTTTCGCAACATTATGCCCCCACAAATCTGCCCCTTGCCCGATAATACCTTCTAAAATAGATGGGCTGGTATTGGGGTTTTTAGAAAGTTCGCTAAGTATGTTGGCATAGTATTCTTCATATGAGCCTTCATACTCTTGAGATAAAGATAGCCATTTACTATATAACATTGATTGAATGCTAATGGGTAGGTAAGGATTTCTGCTTAATCCTGCCATATCATTTACTGCGTCTACTGCGGCATCATTTAAAACATCTATGTTCTCTATAGATTCATACAATTCAAATATATCTTTAGGTGGTTTTGCAAATTTACCCCTACCCAAATAAAGGCCTTTAAAAGATTGTTTATAAACTAAATCAACATATTGATAAAACTGCCTTTCTTCCCTTAACCATCCGGCAACAATACCCCATCCTAATTTTTGTATCAACTCTACATTTGAAAGTATTGCCGATACAAACTTCTTAGGATATTCCTCCCTAAGTCTTTTCACTCCTGCATAGGATTCAAAATCATACCTTATTTTCCATAAATCACCCTCTTCAATACAAGTTAAAAAGTGCTTACTTTCAAAAAGTGGTATGGTCAAAGGTTCTTCCCTTGTTTCAGCACTATATGGATACATCAGTAATTTTTCGGGACTTATGCCCAAACCTTTTCTCCTCCTCCATATCCAATCATAACATTTCTTATCCCTTGTGTTTTTAACCAAATCATCCTTCATAGAAACCATTCCTTGAGGTTGGCTAACATATATCTCATTTCTATAGAGTGTGTCCTTGAGTAATTTTAGGAATAGGGGAATTTGTCTTGATGTTTGAAAATTAAACTTATTGTATGTAGAAATACTAAAGTTTTCAAAGTTATCAAAAGCCCAAGAATTATTAGACTCCAAAGGCAATATATAAGCATAAATATATTTCTGTGCTAACCAGTTTTTTATATCTCCTTCAACTCTTAATGATTTGGATAAATGAGGAATTAATTTAATTAGTTGTTTATTCGTTAGTTGTGGTGCAAATAATAAGGCCATACAAATTTTCCTTTGGATTCCAACCTGTAAATTTTCATCTAATTGATTCATTAATCTATTAATTATCTCCTCACCACCCACGCAAATATATGGGGTATTTGATTGAGGCATCTCAGTTCCTCCAAACAAAGTCATTAAACCATAATTATCATTAGATTCGGCATTGTTCGCCTCATCAAATTTAATAATCAATTTTCTATAGATTTTATCATTAGCATTGGGGTGTTGTGCTATGAGATATGCAAGGCTTGAAAAATTACTCGCATCAAACCAATCATTGCTTATTTGGGGTAAAATATCAATAATTCCCATCAAGGCTTCAGTATCGGCGTGTGGTGAAGATATTAGAAAATTTAAAATGTCGGGGTTTTTAGTTCTTATTAGTCTTGAAATTCCTACTTCATTTCCCGCAATTGCCCATATATTAGGATTTTGAGCCAGTATTAGTTTTATATTAGATTCTACAATTGGTCTTGTCAATCTATCAAAAGCAACATAAGAAATGTTTTCATTAGAAGCGGCTAATAAATCAGGATTGGGTTGGTTATCATCAATTCTCGTATAGCAAGTAGTTCCTGAAGTATATTTAAGGATTCCAGTCCCACTACCCACATCACAATGCCCTATATAGTTATAGGGTGTTCTCATTTCATCATAATCTAAATAACCTATAGAATTAACTATCATTGCTAAAGCCCTATTAAGGAGTTTAGGCCAATTTGCTTGTCCAGCCCTTGGATAAAAATACGGGTCTAACCCCATCCCAATATTTCCTTCTACATTTTCCTTATAACCCCATTTAATATTTTGCCTACCCAGTAAAGTTCCATCAGGGTCTTGAGAAATGTCATTTCTCGGCCTATTGGTTGGTTGGACTTCCGGCCAATTTTGAGGTAGTTCAGCACCCTTAAATGCGAAAACAACACAATTTCCATATTTTATATCAGTAATTGGCCCTTCAGCATATTGTTTCTTAAATGAGTCGTATCTTTCACAAGAGTTTTGCTCCCAATACCTTCCAGTAGATTTTGTGTAATTTTGAAAGGGGTCATTTGAAATAACTAAATAATATTGACCCGAACCTCCTTGAGGCCATTTAGGACCGCCATTAGGTTTGTGTTGATTAAGCCAAGCATAAGCGGCTTTATCATATTTCATTTTTCTAATTAATTTACTTAATTCAATTTCTTTAACTTCTTCCCCAACTTGATACCTCACTATTTCAGGCAATAAATCTCCAGCCCTAAATTGATAAAATATTGGCTCATTATTTTCCTCTATAGATTCACTTGATTCTTCAAATGCCTTTGGATAAATCTCTATAGCCTCAGATTTAATTGATTCTATTTCGCCATCTCTAACTCTTTTATTTATATTGCCCACACCCTTAGCGACCTTTCCGGCAAGAGTTTTCATCTCAGGCCTAAGGTGTGGGAAATTACCATTTAAATATCCCATTGCCCTACCTACAGTAATTTTAGTTGGGTCTTCATCGGCTATTATGGCAAGTGTGATAGTTACTGCATCATCACCACTCAATCCGAAAAACCCTTCATTAATTATTTCCTTAGGTCCTTCCGGGTCTGTAGTGGTAAGTTTTTCATCCCCATTAAATATTCCTATCATCTTTTCCATTATGGCAAACTTTTTCTGTAATCCTTGTTTATCTTCTAATGTGACTACATACTCACCAATAATGTTTTTCATACACTTGCCATAACCATAATTGCCAATATTTTCCTTTTTATTAGCAATTCTAATTTCCAATGCTTCTTTTAGTTTTACGCTTTGGTCATTATATTTTGCATCCATCTTAATATTATTAGCATCTCCATTGCCATTATAACCAGCAAGCCTCTTTTTAAAATCGGCAAGCCAATTATCCGCAGAATCCCAAGATTCTTCAGGCATTGAATAAGTTTTCACTTTAGAAAAGGTGATGGTGTCCTTAGAAGCCATATATGTTTTAATAAGTTTTTGATACTTAAAGGATTCTCCTAAACAATGTAGGCCCTCTTCCTTCCTTCCTAATGGTAAATGATTTGTCATTCCTAAATTTAACTGCTATAGATTTTTTAGTAGGGATTTCTCTCCTACCTCTATCTAATAACCTACTAATAATTTCTTCAGCAGTAATTTCTTCACCTATTTGAATGACTGATTTAGCCGCTTCAAAATTCGTTGGTTTAGTTTTCAAATACTCACACCCTTGGAGCAACCAAAGCCCTAACAGTTGAGTTATCTGCAACATTCCACTCCAACTCAATAAGCCCACCCTCGCCGGATTCATTGATATTGCAACCTCTTACCCTTGTTAAACCCTTCATAGTTGAAGTGGCAGAATCAACCTCCTTAACTGAATATTGAGTATCTCCTACATAATCAGCAGGAAGTAATACTATATCTTCCGAATCAAATGTAGCCTCTACCAAACCCTCTTCAGTCTTTGAAGTGAAATTCAATACGCCACCACTACAAACTACATTAAAAGAAATTGCCTTAGATGCGGCCTTTAAAAAGTTCCTTAAAGGGGTAGAATCAATAGTAGTTCTAAATCCATTAGATAAAGATAATTCAGCACCTGTTAAGGAAGGGACTTCACCAACCATTGCAATATCAATTAACTTTACACTCCTTGATAATCCATTAGATTTTAGGGAAATATAATTATCGGAAGTGATATCATCCGGTTGATGTTCTGTATGTAGGGTAAGAACATCTTTAGTTCTTAAAGTTTTGGTAACATCCTTAATTCTATCAATTACAATGCCCAACTCAACAGGGGCATCACAAGAATATGAAATAAAGTCACTACTATCAATTTTAATATCTAACATCTTATATTTATAAATATCACTCATTCTAATGTGCAAACCCTGTGAATCAAAATTCCAAACACATTCTTCATTAACATTTTCAATCGCCTTCACTAATTCTTTAATAAGGCTCGCTTTCATTTCTAAATGGACAACCATATTTTGAAATCGTATTTTGACCTATATAAAGATTACTAAGAAGTTGGAGTAGAGCCTTCATTAGATGTGTCCGGTGTGGATACACTACTCTCGTCATTAAGTTGGGAATCAGGAGTTGAACTGGCATCATTTGTATCTTCAAGAGAAGTTATATTAGATTTTGAAGGTCTAAACATTTTAACAACCTTTTCTACAATAAAAAGTGAGAAGAGTATTAATCCATATTTTCCAACACTTTCAGGATTAGACTCGGAATAATTTTTAACTTTCTTACCACCCCAAAAAAAAGCCAAGCCAACTAAACCAACGCAACCCCAAATCAATTTATTTTTTGTTTCCTTGGCGAGATAAGCCCCTGTAAGTCCTACAATTCCAATAATCACTCCAAGAACCATTGTTCCCATAGATTGAAATGCCATGTATGAAGAACCTATGCTGGACATGGTGGTAATTACCTATATGACTACTTAATATTTTCCATTACAGTATCGTGGATATTAGAAGCAATTAAATTAGCACCTATGCTAATACATAATCCACCCATTAAAGCCATAAGTAATCTATAAGTTAAGTTTTTAACAACCTCTTTTTGACCAAAAATGTGTTTAAGGTGTAATATGGCTAAGGCACTACCTCCGATAATAAATGCGAATCCGAGTATTAATACAGTATCCATAATTAAAATATTAACTACGACTACTTAATAATTTTCAAATATGATGCTATGAAATGTTTAATTACTTTTATCAATAATTATTTCTCTTTCAGGTGTTAAACCCCAAGGCTCATCAATAAATTGTTGTATTTTCTTAACTTGTGTATGCCATCTTTTTTTATCATCCACTTCTATAGCCCTTTCCACATTAGTAAAAAAATCTCCTAATGAATTAAAATGATTATAAAGTGCCTTAGACCTTTGAATAGTTATGCCGGGTATAGCACTCATAATGTTGTGATGCTTATTTCTTGAGGATTTGACAACTGTAGTTTTCCTAACCAATACTTTAAAATCTTCTTTGACAATTCTTTCGGCCAAGTATTTAACATATTTAACAGTGTCATTTTTAGATTCAGTAAATACTACTGGAATTGCTTCAACAGACATTCTATTAAGAAATTTTTTCAATCCTTGTATTCTTGAATAATTTTTCTTATTCCTCCACATCCATGACTGATTTAATTTACCTTCAATTAATAGGATGCCATTATCCGTTTTTTCAAGAATTCTTGAAACTTGGTCTTCAAGTCTTTTAGAACACCATGATGTGTAAGCATCATCCCATGTCTTTCTTTCAATCAATACTGAATACAGTTCGTTTTCAATTAATATGTCACCTTCGGATAGAGGTGCTTTATTCCAACCAACTTCTGAAAATTCCTCATGAACATCATAAGTTATTTCCATAATTTTTTATTATTGTAATACTACTTAAAGGTAATTGTGAGTAATAATTAATTTAGCGGATGCGCTATATTTTTATCGCCAAGAGTCCACTTTAAAGTTTTAATTACACCCTCAAGAGCCTTCATATTTCTTGCACATTCAATCGCTTTAGATTTGTTTTTATTAGTCCTATGAGTTATAAATTTCATTTCCCAATCATTTCTTACCTTCTCGGCCTTGTTCAACATATTTTCAATCTCATCCCAAGACCTATTATAGGTGTAATGGTTTGATTCTTGGTGGTCGCTCAATAAGTTACTCATAACATCGCCTCAATAACTCCCTATTTAAAGATTTCTAAAACAAAAGAGGATTTTCCTCAAAAGTATTGATTTGATTAGGTGTATCAAACTCTTCCGAATCAAAATAATCATAACACTTAAATCCAACCGCCTCAATTGCTTTAATCAAATCAGTTCTCGGCTCACCTGCATTAGAGTTTATAACCCAATAAAAATCTTTGTAAGTCCATTTACCATTATGCAATTTTAGTTGCTTTAATGCTTCATTAATTGCTACTGCATTTTCTTTAAATGAGCCTGAAATATCTTCAGCCTCAACAGGATTTTCATCTGCCCAATAAATACTAATATTTCCAAAACCCATGAAAAGTAATTCAATATCGGAATCTTCCCAAGTGTTGATTTTTCCTTTGTATGGTTCTAATGCCAAAACTACTACATCTTTCATTGTCATGATATAATCACCGTCTTTTAACCTATATAACCTTATGCATTAAATTTTATATCTAATCCTGATGCTTTTTTATCTAAATATTTAGCATAATCCTCACTTGTTTCAGCATCATACTCTTTAAATGTAAGTTTTACATTATGATAATCTCTATGAATGTAGCCCAACATTTGGACACTCAACAATAAATTATAAATTCCTTTATGGGGTGATGAGCCTCCCGATGCTACTTCAGCAATATATTGATTTAGAGTTTCTTCATCTAAAATTAATTCCATAATGGTGCATTTTAATAATAACCTACTTAAAGGTTATGATATCCAAGGAGAATCAGTATCCCAATTTAAAAAATTACCATCTTTAAAAGAAATATTAGTTTTTAGAACAAGAGTGATGCCCGTATTTATCCACTTCTCCGCCCCAATATAAGAAATAGCCCTTGGGTATAGATACAACCCCCCTACATAATAAAGTTCTACTAATCTATTAGCCGGAAACCCTAAATTGGATTCAACAGTTATCCTCCAATCACTCTCTAATTTCCTTTTAACACCATTTCTTAAAGTTAATATATAACAAAAATTATTTGAATTGTCTGCAAATTTTTTAGCACCATCATATGTTTTAAAACTAAATATTTTAAACTTTAATTTTTCATTTGAGTAATTTAAATTATTTTGGAGATTTTCAATTTGAGGTTGAGTATTCATTATTTCTTTTAATAATTGATGTTCATTACAATTATCTTCTTGCCATGCGCCATTACACTCCTCACACTCTAATTCACCATCACCATCACACTCATCACAATCAATCAGACCCCACTCACATACATCACAAGTTACAAGACCATCATCACACTCCTCACAATCTTCAACAACCTCTCCGTCACCATCACACTCTTCACAATTTTCCATCAAATAACCCATACCATCACAACCTTCACACTTGACTTGCATTTCACCTTCACAAGTTTTGCATTGTTTTCCATCACCATCTTCACCAGTGCCATCACACTCTTCACATTCTACAAATACCAAACCCTCTCTTACAACACCATCACCACACTCCTCACAATCTACTCTAATTTCCCCAACAGCATCACACGGTTCACAATATGTATTCAAAGTCCCTTCACCATCACACTCTTCACAAGTAAAATCTCCTTCACCATCACAATCACCACAAGTAATTTCTCCATCACCATCACACTCATCACAAGTAATTTCTCCATCACCCTCACACTCATCACACTCTTCAATTACACCTTCCGAAGTTCCACATTTTCCACACACATTCAAAATTGATTCATTACTAAATGCTTGTAACCAAGACATTACTGGTGTTGTTGGCCTCATGTTAAAAGGTGTTGCCAATATGTTCTTCCAATTTTGATTACTTCTACTTAGCCTCATCAAAGAACCATCTGGTGTCGGCCTTATTTCTAATGGTTGTTGAGGCATCATGGAATTCCATTTTAAAGCAAATGCAACATCCATACAAAAAGATATTTTTTTAACTACTTAAAGTTAAGCAATCTTTATATAGCAAAAGTTAAATCAATTATTATGGATGAGTTTAATGCCAACCCTATGAAAGGGACTTCTTTTGACATCTCCGATGATGGTGGAAATGATAAATATAGTAGAAGGCTGAAAGGCACTAATGAAATTAGAGATTCATATGAAATAAATGATATGATTGAGCAGATTACTCAAAGGATGAAATTTTATGAGGGGAAATACACTCAAGCAAAAAAAACTAAAGATAGAAATGAAATGATATCGGCTCTAAGAAACTTTAAGGCTTTAGAAGGGGCAAGACAATCACTAAGATGGGTTCTTAAAGATAAAACTGTAAAGCACCCACTATTTTAATCACCTATTTGAATCAAATGGTAATTGAATAATTTTTTTCCAAATTTTTATTTGAGAAGTATTATCTAACCTTTCAAAATGTTCTATTATTTGAGGGATATGTTTATTGATTTTGTTTGCCTCACTATATGATATGGGATTTTTTCTTGTCATTTGCTCTAAAGATTTCCAACAAAGGGCGATTTTTTTATTACAATGATTTAATGAATAACCTCTCTCATCCCTGTATAATTTCATTTTGTTTGATATTTTATACAAATCTTTCGCCCTATAGGAAATTAAATGTTCTTGAGGAAATCTGCTAATACTACCATATTTTCTTAGCATATTAGTTGCTTTTTTAGCCCCCCAACCGGATATTCCCTTTATATTATCACTTACATCACCCACTAAACATTTCCAATCTACATATTGTTGGGGAGAAATGCCACACTCTTCAATAAATGATTCAACAGTTACTTCTTGCTTTAAATTGTGAATCCTTACATTTCCCTCCCAAGACAACATTTGCAACATATCTTTATCTTCACTCATAATAACAATTTCATCACCTAATGCTGAATGTAATTGCACTTTTTCAGCGATTATGTCGTCTGCTTCCTTATATTCTTCATAGTATCCTTGCCAGTTAGATTCAAGTTTCATCGGGTTATATCCACACTCGGCAATTACCTCTCTAACATCTATACCCTTGTGTTTAGAAGCCTTAATTCCTGATTTATGAGATTTATAATCATTATGTAATTTACCCCTAAGCCTTCTCCCATATATTCCGTCATAGCAAACTATTACTTTGTCCAATTCCCCCATCAATCCCATCTTAAATTTAAAATGGTGAAGGTCTTTTGAAAAAGCCTTTTTTATCCCTTCTTTAAACTCTTTGGTTGAAACTTCTCCAGCCTGTAGTTGCCTTTTCCACCACCAATAACTTTTAGATTTATTGAATTTGTTTCTTTCAAATCTACCTACAAAAAGGCCACCGTCTAATATAAAGACCGCCATGCTTATATAGGTTGTGATTTACTACCTAAACCTTTGGTTTTTAAATAATTTAGGAGGGACTACTTAATAAAGTTTTTGCTCTATCAAATTGTAGGTGTTGTATCATAGGTGAAGGATTCACCCTCAGGAGTTTTTAAACTTTTCATCCTTACTACTGCATTTTGATTTCCGACCTGTAATATGGGCATAGTTCCATCAGCCGTTTTCATTACCTCTCCGCCCGATTCAAGGTCTTTAACAACTACGGTTACTTCATAACCCGGCTCAAAAACTAAATACATATGTTCTTCATCTAAAAGGGTAAATGATTTTCCACTTTCTCCCCACCTTCCACCGGAGCCTAAATTTTCTTTTATTGCTGAACCTGTTGATACGGACTGAAAGGTAGGCCCTGCAACTGGTAATTCTTCATTAGCATTATACAACTCACTCATATATCCAAAAACATCTACGCCAAACATAATATCATCTCACAAAAACTCAGACATAAAAGACTGAGAAGATTTCAAACTTTCTGCACTAAATTGCCCACTCACCATACCGCCACCCAATACAGGGCCTGTTGAAGGTGCAGGTTTTCCACCACAAGCATCATACAGTGGCTGACTATTAGCCATTCCGTGAATCGGCTTTCCAGCCCCAAATGAGTTATATTCGCTACAAGGCTTGTCCATAGTTACAGTTTGACCAGTATTGACTGAATCAGTGGGGCAATTACATAGATATGTCTTCTTAACATATGTGAAGGGAATTATAATATCAACGCCAGCATAAGTTAATTTAGGCCTTCCTTGAGAATCCTTATAAAAATTGGGTTTGCTTTTTGAATAATACCTATTATACAATCCAGCATTTTCTATTGTATCAAGGATAAGATTTTGTGGTGAAGTATTTTGATTAGGGGCTAATACATAGGGGGCAAAGGTAGTTCTACCCAATGAATTTGTCCCTCCATCATCAATTCCAATTTCTTGAGGTGGTGTAACCATGTGTTGCTCAGGAGGGCAATCCATATTTAAAACAGTTCTCCCCGAAGCCGGAATTGAAAGGGTGGTAGCCCACCTCCCAGTAGTTTCATTAAATCTACCATTAATTGGAACTGAATTTCCTTGAACCCACTTATAACTGCCGGAACCACACCTTGTAAATAATCCCATTGACCAATATTTAGAATTTATCCCTCCAGTTTTAATATCCAATCTTGCATCACCAGTTCTAACACCATCACCCCTCATTTTAATTAGGGCAACTTCTCCATTAGGATAGTAATCAATAATTGCATCAACGGTTACACTGGGTCCAAAACTCCAACCCTCTCTTTGCCCTCCAACAGAATTATAAAGTTCTAACCAAGTTGGTAATGAAACATTAGCCCATTGAGTTTTTGGAGAGATTTGCGATGGTTGGTGAAAAATAATCTTAGGAGGGCCAAATAAAACCTTTTCCTCAGTAGGTAATTTTCTCTCCGCACTTTTTGACCATGAAGGGGCAATCGGTTTAAAAGAAATAGTTATTTTTGGTGGAGAACTTCCTTCTGCATATTCAGGATAATCAATTTGCACTTTACAAGAAATTGAATAATTTTTAAATAATTTACCATATTTAGTATTGGAGTCGTAAAGAGGATGCTCTATTTTAATAGTTTTACCCCACATATCCTTTATTGATTTAGCCTCCGACAAATCTAAGGGACTTAACTTTTTAACACATTTCCAAGTCCCATCATCCTGTTTTGAAGGAGTTTGACCATTTGGACAATCACCCCACCCTTTCGGAGCCTCCGGTTCAGTTTCTACTGGGTCTACTGGGTCTACTGGGTCTACTGGGTCTACTGGGTCTGTTGAGTTCCCAGTGAACAGTTTATCCCAATTATAATATGTGGCTAATCCAACACCACCAATTAATGCGATTCCCAAAACATTAGCAGAATCTACCATGACAATATTAATTAAATACGACTACTTAAAAGATTCTAATCTTGAAATTCCCAACTTTCATCTACAATACACTCCACATTTTGCTCTTTAGCAATTTCTAATGTCATTTGAGTTCCCCTTCCTTTATGAGATGGAAACGCAATAATAATGTCTGCATCCTCTACAATCTTACAATTTCTAATGTATGCGGCTCCTTTGCCATATCTATTCCAATTGGGTTGGTGATTAATCATATTAATACCTCTATTCATCGCCCAAGTTATTGCCAGCCTATCAGCCCCTCTTGCCCCGCCCGAAACAACCGTGTGTGGCAAACCATATTTTTTAATAATATCTACTAAAGAATCTTCCAATCTTGAATAATCTGTAAAAGTTCTTGCACCAATAATTCCCAAAGTATATTCTTCATCCATCTTAATCACTTAGATTTTTTAATCTATATTCTACCTATATAAAAATAACTATTTTATCTCATAATTAAAAATAATTGTGCAAGGTGTGGGGTAATCAATACAACTTCTAATTAGTATTCCTCTTTGCAAACCCATTTCCCTCAAGCCACTATCTAATAATTTTAACATTTCCGATAAATTCTGAGCCTTTTCACCATAGATTAATCCTGATGGAAAAAATTGTATAACATCGTCACCATCACTTGTAAATGATTTGTGTATTTTGATATATCCATAATTAGTAAAATCAATCATATTATCAAACCTCCGTAAGGATACGAGTATTAAAACTTATCCCTTCTTCTTCGTTTAGAGTGCAATTAAAATTTCTTGAGGGTCATTCATAAAATGAGGTTCAAAAACATAATCTCTTCTTGAACCTCTTTTGACTACTTTACAAGTTTTTTTATTTTTCGCCTCTTTAATCTCTTCTAAACTTAGCCAACCTTTAATTTTCAATAAGGTCTGCGCCTTATTTATCTGTGCATACAAATATATGTCAAACTTTTCCTTTTGAATCCACATGACTTCACTAAATGTTGTTTTTAAATCTACGGTTTTATTATTTATTTTAAAATCGGGTTCATCCCACCCTTGTTTAGTATATTGATACCATACATAATCTAAACCCTTGGTTTTCAAATAATCATTAAAAACCATCTCACCCAGTAAGCCAATATAATTAGTATCACAATTAAACTTATTATGGGTTTTTTGAGCATCAAATTTCTTTTGTTCAGCCTTAGCCGCTACTATTTGCTCAGGCCTTATTTCAATCCTTATTTCTTGATTCAAATATTCACCACCAATAAATCTAATAAATCATCCATTGACCTCATCTTACTATCGTCTTTCAACCAAATATTGGGGCAAATTGTGTGAATAAATTCTCCGTATTCTTTTACTTCCCAACAATAATTCCAACCTTTCAATTCTACTTGAGGATTTTCAATATCGCCAGTAGTTACTGCCCAAACTGCAATTGCATCATTATGAACATATTTTTCCAATTGCCTCGGAGGTATGCACCTTTTAAACTTATTCCAGTGTATCGGCCTTAGTCCTTTTATCTCTAATCCTTGATTAGATATTTCAATATCTCCATTTGGGTTGGGGTTCAAGTAGTCTTCATAATGACAAATAATTTCCACATCATCTGTATTTTTCTTTAGCCACTTCTTAGTTGCTACTTCGGATTTAAAACCTACCAAATTACTACTCACCTTGTTGTGATTGTAAGACCCTGAGCCTTTATCACCTCTTTTCCCATAGTGTGCAACTATTTTTTCAGCATACTCTAAACACCAATCTAAATCATCAGCACCTAAGTTTATAATCTTTGAATCCATAAGTTACACCTATTTATTGACCTATATAAGCATTCATTCAAAGAAAACCCATCTTCCAAGGTCTGCTTCAATATATCCTTCATCAATGTGTGTCAAAAATTTATACAAATCATCAAAAGAATCAAACATAAAATTAAAATCCATAATTCCAAACAACCAATTCGGAGCCTTCTCCTTCCCACCCTCAATAACTACTAATGTCGGTTTCCTTTGATTCAAACTATTAATTAGTTCATGAATAGTTCCAAACATTCCAATTTGAGGGTTGAGATAGACCACTACAAAGTCCGAAACATCAACCATCCTTAAATCTACATGGACAATTTCCTTCATCCTCTTAGTTAGTTCAAAAAATCTACCGGATGATTTTAAACTCATCATCTTAGTCTTTTCCTCATCAATTTCTTTGTATGCTTGATATGAAACTGGCTTATTACAAGGGTTAAAGACATAAGCCTTTTTCTTTGCAAACCATTTTTCAGCATCTTCTCTCCAACCTTTTCCATCATCTTTAGCGTGGTCAATTGGTCCTGCAAGATAACATCTTAATCCATTTAATTTATTCATTTTCTTCACCTTATTTTTCTTATTGCTTTCAACAATTATTTCATCAATTACTTCAATGTCTTGATTTTCGCCCATTAATATAGCATTTTCATAACACCCTTATAACCTTTAACCTACCAAAGATTAAAAACTTTAATTGCAATTAGTGAAGATAGAACCACATTCAATAATCCAAAAATAGTCCTAAAAAAAGACATAGTGTGATTATATTTGTCAAAATATAATTCCGATTTATTCCTTACATTTAACAATTCATGGAAATCATTACACTCCGTTTTATCAATCTTCAATTAATTCACCCACCTTGCAACAACTTTCAAAACATGAATTTTCTTTTTTAGCAACCCACTGAGTTAGGAGGATTTCATATATCATATTTCCAACCACTACTGAAAAAATTATCATAAGTATTGAAAATGCAACATAGTCTGCTGAATTTTGAGGTATCATATTCACTCCTCCTCTAAAATTAATTGATAATGCTTAATATATTTTGAAGAAACTCTATGACAATCAAATTTTTCATTGGCAATCTCATAAACAACTATGTGATTCTCCCCATCACTAATATTCTCCATACTAATTATAGTATAATTCTTATCTGTATGTATATTTCTAATATTATCTCCAACTTTCATTTCAATTACTCTCCTTCTCTATTTTGTGGTGAGTGTCTTGTCCAATTAAATATATCGCTATGAAAAATATTAGTGCATGAAATGTAGTCAAAGTTAAAGTAGCCCATGCTTTTTCATAATATGCAGAACCTATTTCTAAAATGTGTAATACCCCATCAAAGGCAAGGAAAAACTGCACTAACTGTGTCATTCTTGATTTTAAGTCTAATCTTTCTATAATTTTTTTAATCATCCTACCACCTTAAAAATCTCTTTTTTCTATGGAACATATGTTACAGAATGTGGATGCAAATTGATAATTCCCAATCTTTTCCCAATCGTGGCTACAAATTTCTTGCAATTTATTTTCCACTACTGAGTGTGCTTTCATCAATTTTAATTGCTCCACAACTAATGCTTTCATCTCCAACTCTAAACAATTCATTTTATTTTTGATTACTTTAACAGCATTAATAAAATCTTGCAAATTAGGCTCATTCATCATAAACATCCCCATTTTGAGATATTTTTTTATCTTCATAAGGGCTTGCTAATCTTCTATAAACTTCTAATTTACAACATTCTAAAGAGCCTATAACTGCATTCAAGGTTTGATACCTCATACCTTGCCTTTGTAATGTTTTTTGAATTATTGTGCTTATAATATAATTCAAATCACCGACTGGATATAATCCACTGGTCCCTCTCAAATTCAATTGATTGACAATTTCATCAATGGCATTTTCATATTTTTTCCTATCTTGATTTTCAATATATGGCATCATATCACCTCAGGGGTTGAAATATTCTCTTTCTTTGTAAAAAATTGGTTCAAAAGGACTCCTTTTATTTCTCGGAGGGTTATATGGTTTAGGCTCATCTTTTTTAGGATACTTATTATAGCCAAGTAACAATGAAAGTTCCTTAACTAATTTAGTTAATTCTGCAATTTCATCTTTAATTTCAAGCATCATTTCCCTGTCCGACTTATTCATAATTATCACCTGTATTATTACCTATATAAGTTATCGCATTTTACCTTTTAGGCTGATATCCAATTAAAGATTTATATTCATAAACCCTTTCAGCACCACATGAAAGACATGATTGACCTTCAGTGATTTGTCTGTATCTATAATGTTGTTGAAAAGAAATTTGCCTATCTACTTTCCATTGATGATTTAGAGTGGGTGATAAACTACATTCAACCACATCTTGTTGAATAGATTCTATCATTTTTTTACCACACCTTTTACAACTCCAAATGTGCTTAACAACACCTTCTCCAATGGGGTTGGAGGATGAATGTTTAAAAATGCAACTTCTATTATTTTTAGACCTTGTGCAAATATCATCACTAAACTTTAAACTCATATTTATACCACAATGAACCTACTATATTAATGCTTGGTTATGCTACCTTTCTTGCTATATCCTCATTAGCGTGAAATGATACAACTTTAAATTCTCTATTTTGAATATTATATAGAGTTAAAAATCCCTTCATTGAAGAATACCCTAACATTTGCATGAAGTCTGTTTGACCTTGCATCGTTGATGAAACAACTAATGGAACTCCATTATACCATTCAGTTGCATGAGAGTGAGTATGACCTGTTACAAAAATATCAGGCGGAGTTCTTATAACCATTTGGTCATGTTCTTCAGGAGATAATGCATTTCTTTCACCCCATATTGGTGCTAAGTGCCTTTTCTTCAACATATGCTTCATTCCCACTACTGAATCTTCATAAGATACCTCCTCAATTCTTGGTATGATATCATCCATTCCCTTTCCATGATATGAAAGCATATCAATGCCATTTAAATTAACTCTACAAGGATTTCCTACATGGATTGCAGAATTAAATTTTTGTTGAATTGAGTGTTCTAAAACTGGTTGAGGTTCTGCTGGCCTTACTGCATCATGATTACCCGGCAATATGATAGGTGTGATGTGATTAGGTAATTCATCTAACTTATTGGCACAAAATTGATATTGCTCATAAACATTGGATATGGTTAAATTGTTTTCTTGACCGGGATATACTCCAGCACCATCAACAGTATCACCACTTAAAACCAAATATTTAATATTTTTAGCCAATTCATTTGTATTTAACCATCTCATCATCTTATCCCATGTTTCCTCAAGGAAATATTTTGACCCCATGTGAACATCACTAATAAACGCAATAGAGATTGGGTCAAAATCCTTCCCACCCTTATTTTGATGATTAAACAATACATCTACATATTGAACTTCGTCTACCCAAAACATATTAGGATTATTTTTATCAAATCTTCCTACAATTCCGATAACATCATCATTCATTAAAGAATCAACTGAGGGGTCTTCCTTTCTAATAAATACATCCATTACACCACTATTATCTTCTAAAGTCACCATTTTACCACCTGATTTTGTCCTCCTTGAGGATTCTACAATTCCAACGGTTCTATATGTCTTATGCTTGAAACCACTTCTCTTCCTTTCATCCAATAAATCCTTTATAACTCCTGTAGATTTAAAACCTGCTTGCATAGAAAGGAGTTCAGCCACTTTCTCAAATCTATCATGGAATAAATCGGCAATACTGCCGATAGAGCCTATATTTGTGGACACACCTACCGGATTATTTTTAATTATTTCATCAGGATAGTCGCTGGCTTTACCAGCCCAAGAATTATCTGTTCCAAAATTAAACTTTTTATAACTCATAGTTTTTAATTAAAACATTACCTATATAATGGTGTAGTATTAATATTCCACAGTTTTAAAAGACATATTGCAAGACTTACAGATTAAAGATTTGGAATCCACATCGCATTGCCTCCTACAAGGGCCTCCGTTTTTTTCAAGAACCGTTTTTGAATTCATTTACAAACTCTCCTCAAAAAAGTCAAATCTCCTCTCATATTCTATATCATCCCAAACATATTGATTGATATGGGAGGGTTTAGTTGTCTTTTTAATACTCTTCATTAAAGAATCATAACCTTTGAAGGGTAGTGAAACATCAGGCCATTGGGAAGTAGTGTCGGAGTGTCCTTTATACAAATAAGGGGTTTTAGCAACACCATAATTAAGATAATCTTTTAAAATATAATAAACAGATTCTTTTAATAAATTGTTGGGTCTATCGGCATAAGCCGAAGACATGGGGTAAATATTTGGGTCTACACCTACAACTACTTTATCTTCGGGAGTAACACCCCACCTAATATTTAATCTACCTAACCATTCACCATCACTATTACTAAAATAAATAGTAGAATTCATTAATGCTATATCATGAAATGGGCCTAACCAAGCATCATTATCTATGTGTTCACAAGAATATCCTACTCTTCCAGTAGTTCTTGCAAGAATATGAGTTGGTTCATTAGAAAATTGTAAAAAATATTGCTCCCCATTAGTAAATAAGACCTCATAGATTCCATTAATATCATTAAATATTTTTCCTTGGAAGTCTTTATCATAAGATTTAAGCATCCTATAATTTAGTGCAGACTGTAAGACTGTTTTTTGTTCCTCATTCATTTTATATCCAGTTTTTCTTTCAAAATCAACAACAACACTATCTGCCCACCTTAAATGGTCTTTGAATGCAAAACAAGGGTCTTTGGAATGAGTAATCTTAGTTACAAGGGATATATTATCCATATTTATCACACAAAGGTATTGCTATTTAAAGATTGGGTTAAAAATCAATAGAAGATAATTCATCTTTAAACATATTTTCAGCCTCAATAGCCTCATCAAAATCCTTAGAACCTGTAATGACGCACTTACCACTTGAGAAAATTAAAAATACTACCTTGGGATTATCAGCCCTATATATCAAGCCGGGAAATTGCTCCGGCTCATACTCAGTCTTATCAAATGGAAGATATAGCATCAATCTTGATAGGTCTAATTTAGTATCTCCAATGAGTTTTGAATAATCAGCAGTAACTACTAAATTATGTAAAATGGTTTCACAATGAGATTCTTCATATAGTTCAAAATTATTATCTTCCAAATCTTTCCTTAATTTTGCAAAAGCAATCTCAATATCTTCAAATGTTTTAGCACCAGTCGCAACCGCTTTACCGGACCTAAACAATAATACGCAAACCTTAGGTTCTAAAGACCTATAAACCATTCCGGGGAATTGCTCTTGTTCATAATCTATGTCTAAAACATATGCAATCTCATTTATGTCTAATGCGTTAGCCATTCTTTGACTTGCTACAATATTTACTATTTTTGGCATATGTATCAATCCTGTATAACACCTATTTAAGCCTTAGCACCACAAGTAGGACAAATAACATCATTAATGGGGCATGGAGTTTTACAAGAATTACACCTAATTAGCCCTTGTATCCTTAATAACTCTACATCATCAAAATTTACATCGTCTTCTTTATTTCTTTTACTACTTCTATTCGCCTTAGAATAATTTTTCTTCCTCTCATCCTCTCTATTCAAAATATTACCTCCATTTTACAAAATGTTTTACTAAAAATATATTGCTTTAATTAAAATAAAATATATCAGTTTATACAGTAATTTATGTGGTTTAACCATTCATTCCTGTAAAAATTTTACCCATCATCATTGTAAAAAGTGTTTCTTCATCTATTACAAGAGATTCCGATAAATACCATACTAATTCATCAATACTTTCAACAGGTTCATTCCATTTACAATTACTACATTTCACAGAAAAACTGTAAAAAGAAGGTATTGAAACATAAAACTCACCATTATTAGTTTCACAACCCTCACATATAAAATTACCACCAATCCTCATGAATTAACACCTACTTTAATTTCATTTAAAACATCATTATCATCATCATTCCAACCAGCAAGATTAGCCTTATCCTTAGATATCTTTTTTCCCAATTCGGAAATTTGATTGTGTGGTGTGTCTTTAAAAGTCTTTTCCGATTCATCCCATCTTGGAGCAAGAGTCAATTTCATATTGCAAGTCCCAACTCCGTCATCCAACCAAACTAAAAATCTCCTCAATGGAACAAAAACAGGAGATGTGATTTTACTTAAAAATCTCTTTCCATTCATAATAAATCACTCACTCCTCACCATAGAAATCATCCAATGTAGTAATAGTGTGAGAATCATCTAATTCATAACCAATACCATATAAATAATCATTATCTAATTTTAATGGAGTGATGTTCGTTAAATGTTTAATAATTTTTTCAGTGATATCTACTTGGCTTTTAAATACCGAATCAAAATGTTTAAAAATCCAAACACCAACGAGTAGAGATACAATACTATTAATTAAAATTATCCAATGACTTTCAATCACTCGCCCACATCCTTCATAATTATTTTTTGAGGCATTGAATTGCATTCGTCGGGCAAGAATATCTGACCAAAGATATACAGTAACACCATACCGATAAGACCCACTAATCCCTCACCTATCACTCTTCCTCAACTCCTTCACCGAGTTCAATTAGTTCCATATCACTATCGGCCAATTCATTTTTAGCATCGTTAAGTTCCTTAATTTCATCAGCCATCAAAGCCATTTGTTTTTTAGAGGGTTTTCTTGTCCTCATAAACCTCATAGATTTAAGCATATCTTTAGTTTCCATCCTTTCAGACTTTTTGGGTGCAACCCAAACAGTCCCATCCCCATTAATTTTAACTCTTTGGATAGGTGTAATGACATCACCACTATCTTCATCGTAAATAGTGCAATCCCTACACAATCCTTTGAATCTTGTTTGAGATTCACATTCCATACATTTCCACATATTAATTCCCATCAAACATCCTCTCCCTTAATAACATGATTGATAAATTGATTAAGAGTCATATCTACCAAATTATTATATTCTCCGAACTTACCTTGTTCTGCGACTGAAATTTGAGTCCCCCTAACATCTTTAAGGTGTTCAATGAAGTGTGTTAGAATTGGTGGGAAATATTCTCCATCAGTTTCAAACTTAAACATACAAGTAGTTGCCGCATCAAAAAATGTATATTGCACCACTTCTTCATGTGCCTCTTCATGCACATATATAATATCATCTTCTACCTTGCAATTATGGCTATTAAACCAATTTACAATTGCACCTTCATTTGATAGTTCTTCCGTTCCCATATCTATTACTAATACTGCTTCCATTTAATCACCTTTTTGGTTTCTTGTATTTAGTCCTAATTAGCCACACCTATATAAAAGGTTTCTAATCAGCATCAAACCAAATGCATTGCTTTTGATGCATAGGATTATTATTGGCATGATATTGCCTTGTAGGTTTTCCAAATAAATAGGGGTCTAAGGTAGAACCGATATCTAAATAAGTATTATTTTTATTCCAAGCCCATAATTCATGAACTGCGATATTTGCAAAAGGCCCTCCTGCAATTAAAACCACTACATTACTTAATTCATAAACCTCAATAACATCCATTATATTTTGAATTGTTTCCAAACTATTTATCCATGCATTTGAGTCAATTGTAATATGTTCAATAACTTTGAAGGGGAGAGATTTTACATTGGTTTCTTTATGTGACACCATAATTACAGACCTCTCTTCCAAAATTGAAGGTAAATAATTATGAAAATCTGCATAATTACCATTGACAAATATATTAGCCCAAGTCAAATTATCTTTATTTTTTATTTGATGAAATATTTCTTTAGCCCTTTCACCTAAAACACAACAATGACAAGGGATTCCTTTGTAATATCCAGCAATATTGCTTGTAAAAGATTTATCCAGCAATTTTCTTGATTCTTCATATTGGGAGTCATTATTAAAGTAAGAAAACTCATTTTTTTTCCCTACACCAATCATATCAAAATCTTCTTTATTTATTACTGTAAGTTCACCATCTCCAAACCTACCTACTGCAAAATTTTCTTCGTTAGATAGTTTTTCTAAAAACATCCATAGTTCTTCATTAAAATTATTCATAATCCTCGCCCTCCTTTAAAATAATTGGGTGAATATCAAATCTTTTAACTTGATACTCTTTTTCATAAGGCAAGAATTTAGTATTATGTTTTTCTTGCCATCTTTGAATATGTCCTTCCCAAAAGTTACTTATTGGTTGGGGCCTTGTAACTCCTCCATAATGAATAACAATTGATTTGTTTGTGGATTTTATATCATAACCATTATTAAAAGCCCTTAATACTAAATCATCATCTTCAAAAATATATGGGCTAAAAATACAATCATAATACCCTCCAACCCTTTCAATTAAATTTAAATTGATTAGCCAAGGATGCACTTGTCTACATTTGTGATATATCTTTTTTGGATTATTATATATTTTTAATTTAGTGCAATCAAAATTTGTTAAAATTTTATCCTTAGGGGGTTGATATATAAAAGGTTGAACAATAAATACTTCCTCACCCATAATACTCATTAGTTCTTCAAACCAATCACTCGGAAATAGCATATCACTATGAATCTCTAACAAGTAATCATAATTTTGAGATTTTATTTCTTCAAACAAATGTATTCTTGGCTTTACTATTCCTTGATTTTCCATAGCCCTATAATTATATTGGGGAAATTTCCACTCATTAAGTTCATAAATATCTTCCCATGAATAAGCCGATGCATTATCATAAACAAAAAATTTAAAATCATAATTACTAATATCGGAATTAATTAATGATTCTATACAAGGAGTTAAATAATGTTCATCATTATGATATAGTAATGATATTGCTATTTTATACATATTAATCACCAATACCTTTGTAAAATGTTCATTATTTTTTGAGATGCATTCCCTTTACCATAGGGGGATACAAAGTTTTTAGGGATGCTATATAAATCTTCCCCCATCAACCTAACTTGGTTTTCTAATGTTTCGGGTGTGCAATACCAAGAACTAATCCCTATAGTTTCACCTCTTTCAGTCTTACCCCTACAAACCAGCACCCTCTTTTTTAAGAATGATGCTTCTTCTTGAATACCTCCTGAATCCGTAATTACAAAATTGCTTTGAGCCATAATTTTTAACAATTCATCGTGGGATAATGGCTCTACAACATCTACCAATTTTAACAAGTGTCTAAAATTTCTAATTTGTGGGTTAGGATGAATGGGTAATATAAATTTTAAGTGAGGGTTGAGTTTGGCAACATTCTCAAGAGCGATAAACCATTCATCAATAATTGGTCTGTTTTCAAATCTATGGAGCGTTACTAAAACTAAATTATCGTTTGAAGTTTCAAAACCTACTAAATTATCTAATATAGTATTACCTACTACATATTTTTCACCACTAACTAATTCATTTTCTAAATTAAGTAAATTATCTCTCGTAGGGCATAGGTGTAAATCAGCCATTAATGCAATAGCCCTTCTATTAAACTCTTCAGGAAATGGATTTTTAGTATAAGTTCTCAATCCAGCCTCTAAGTGGATTATTGGTATTTCATGGTGGTATGCTGAAAGTGCAAGAGAAAATGCAGAAGTAGTATCTCCTTGAACTAATATAGCATCAAACAATGAATCCTCTAATATATATGATAGATTATTAATTACAATCTCATTAAGTCTATTTGAACAATCTTTTGCATAGGATAATTCATAATCAAAGGGCAAACCAGTTAATAAATCTTGATGTTGATTTATTTTTAACAATTTAAAACTATCCTTAGACAATTCCCACAAAGGTTTAATCTTTAACCACTCAGGCCTTGTCCCATAACACATTAATATATTCATTTTACCACCTAATTATTACCTATCACTTCATGATTCCATGTAATTGCTCCAACAGTTGTTTCCTTGTGTCTTTGTATCAACTCCATCCCTCTTTGAAATATATATTCATTATAAACTTTAAATCTAAGGCTATCAAGACCTCTCCACTCATCCATAAACAAAATATATGATGCAACTTCATCACCACCATATTCATAACCCTTTGATGAGCCGCATAAATCTATATCTTCAATGGGTTGGGGGGGAACATATGAATAAATCCCACCATATTTTTGCAAACAATATGAAAATTGAATATCTTCACAAACATCCCAAGTGACGGGTTCTTCCATCCACAAAAACTTTAACCACTCCTTTCTAAAAAACCACGAATGCCCGACTACATCTACTCTTTTTATGGTTTGATTATTACTCCTCCACCCCTCAGTTTTATGCATATGGACTTGATTCTCCGGCGTAAGATAATATATTTCTCCTATACTCCCCATCAAACCGTTTTTAATTCTCATAGATTTTATACAATTTTCAAACCACTTCTTGCCGGGGATGGTATCATCATCTAAAACACAAACATATTCACTTTGAGCCATTTGTGCAATTGAAAATCTACCATGAAATTTCCAATTAAAATCATTTTTAATGACCCTAAAACCTTTATAATCATATTTATTTAATAGGGGGTAAAGGTCATTATCTACAAATTCAAGGTTGTCCTCATGATAATTTACCCATATAAAAATTTCCTTAGGCACTATAGTTTGACCTAATATAGAATTCAACTGCTCCTCAAAATATTGAGTCCTCCTATAGATGCTCAATACTGCAACTACACTATTCGTTTCAATTTCATATAATTCCATAATCAATCCCTCGCCAATTTCCAGTGCTTCCCTTCTACTACAACAAATCTCTCTTTAACCATTATTTGTAATCCTTGAATTAATTTTCTCCTGCCCTTGGGATTATTATAACCAATTGCTTTTAAAAGTGCTGAAGTAGTTTTAGGACTTTCACAAAGGTTTTGATATATTAGTCTATGAAAATTTGTTTCTCTCATAGTTTGATTTGCATAAATATGATACTTAGTTGCAAGTTTTATCAAAATCCTTTTCGCCACCATATATTCTAAAACCTCATCACATATCAATCTCCATGAGGGATTATCTTTGTTTAACGATTTTAAGATTTGAGTTTTTGATTTTCCTTCATATTGTAATGATTGTTTAATGTCTGCCAATAATTGGGCTTTTTTTTCTTGAGTTTTGAAATTACCCCCTAAGTTCCAAACCGGAACTGGTTCAGCAACTACTAATTCAACTTCCTTATCCACATTAGGACTTACAACAATCAAGTGAGATAACTCTAATTCTAACTCTTCAATTGAAAAGCCATATTCTTCAGACATATCGGAAAGAAATGCTTCTTTCATTGTGGGGCTTGCGGATATGTGGTCAATCTCTCTTTGAGATAGGGAGTTAAAAACCTCTTCAACCGAATCCATATCTTAATATTCTCCGAATACCTATTTAATACTAACTAAAAATAGGAAGCATAAGATTATAAAGGTATAAACTTCATGTAATATTATGAATAAAATAGATATTTTAAGACCTGTAAGTGGGTTCTTTTTCATACAACCATTTGTGATTCTTTGGCTAATATTTACAGACCCTACACCAGCCCCAACCTACTTAAGAACTGGGTGGTCTTTTCAAATATATATGACCCTATTGTTTATGCCTTATTATGCTTGGTTTGAAAGAACTTGGAACTCCAGTATCAAAAAAGATACCCAATAGCGTCTAAAAAATACCTTTTTGCGTCTATTAGATACCTTTTAGCGTCTGCCAAGATACCCAAAAGCGTCATATTAAATTGTTAGAAAGTAGTAATTGATTATCATAAAAAGGAATAATAAATGTAAAAAATAACCCTTTAATGTAAAAAATACCCAAGAGCGTCTAAAAATACCCTTTTGCGTCTATAAAACAAATACTTAATATACTGTGACTTATTGGAATAGATTGGAGAAGACCCAAATGACTAAGAAATTTACAAGACAATTTGATAAGAATATTACTCAAAAAACAGGCTTCAAAATCCACTCTTATGAAGTAGGTGGTAAGCACTATATTTGTAAGATTATATGTGAGGGTTGTGAGATGCATGAAGAACCCATTATATTTCCGAATGGAAAGGGAACTTCAATCTCAACATCTCCCAGTGCATCTAACGCATGGAATAGCATTAAAACACAAATTAAAAAGATTCATAGAGAACATATTGAAAAACATAAAGATTAAGTAGTCGTTTAAATAGTTTAGGTTATGGATTTATCTGATTTTTGCAAATCAATATCTTATATGGTTATATCTAACATAGATAATCCAGTAACCGGCCATCCTGACAAATGGTTGGCTAAATTATACACACCTGAATTTATAGAGAATCTCATTGGCAACACCATTAGTTCTATTTCAACTTATTATAGAGGTAGGGTAGGCTCGGCAATGTTTGATATATATGCATCTAAAACTGTGGGAAAAGCGATTGCAATGAGTATAACTTATGAACACTGGGTGTTGATTCTCCAAAGAAGCATTATTAAATATATATTATCAAATACAAAAAAAATTACTTGGCTTTATGGCTCATCACCATCTAAGTCTTTGAATGAGAGTAAGAATGAAATGGCCTCCACCCTTAGAAAAAAATATGGTGGGTCTTGGTATCTAACAACTGGTCAAAAAGTAATGCCAAGTGATAATTCTTTAGATTCAATATCAAAACACAACTATAAGAATGAATTACAAAGGTTAGTGATTGGTTGGATTGATACAGAAGATAAAAAAAGTTTTGATTTAAATTTTGAACCTCCAAACTTATACTGGAATATAAACCACTCCCAACCATTAGCATCAGTTCACCACAATTCTTGGTTTTTTCAACTGCCTAACTTCAAAGGAAAACACTCATTTCTTAATTGGTCTAAAGCACCCTTCTAAGAGTCGGCGGAGCCGGGAAGCCCCCTAATGGTGATTATGCAGGATGCATAGAAAGCCCACATGAAGCACACATAGTTTAGGGGAAGGTGTGAGAACTCGCTCGCACC
>VMHT01042849.1_pt1 | contig 58031 bp, 83 predicted proteins | sample 4693611 | NCBI WGS metagenome assembly VMHT01 (sample SAMN12280063, study PRJNA550983) | marine metagenome | isolation source: seawater sampled from same location over 5 years 0.02-0.2 micron viral filtrate | place: USA: collected off the coast of southern California halfway between the port... ... | reverse complement strand
CACTGGCGCAGAATGTAGTCAGCGGCGAAGCTATACTTGTGACTGTGGGCAACGTGGTTCAGGAACCGGGGGGCAGCGCTTCATATACGGCCTACGCGAACACACTGACTTTTTCCGAAGCTCCAGCTAACACGGATGAGATTGTTGTGCGCTTCTTTGGTCGCGCCGTTGACCAGCCCCTGTCTTATGCAATGCAGGTATATAAGTACATTGCAACAGCTAGTCAGACAGTATTTACCGGGGCGGACAACGCAGGCGCTATCTTGGCGTTTAGTGGCAACGATGTAGATGTGTATCTAAATGGTATTCATCTGGATACGACAGACTATACACCAAGCAGCGGCACCACGATTACGTTAGCCAGCGGCGCGGCGCTCAATGATGAGGTTGTCATTCGTGCTTTCCGCGCATTTAGCGTGACTGATACAGTGAGCAAAGCTAGCGGCGGTACGTTTGTTGGTGAGATAACTGCGCCGCAGTTTCAGACGACTAACACCACGGTAGACACGGCTGTTTTCCGTACTAATAATCAGACGGTGAATGAGAATACCACTATTGGCTCAACTAAAAATGCTTTGGCTATTGGACCGTTGACGATTGACACATCTACGTCAATCACGGTCAGTGGCAACTTGACGATACTGTGAGGCGCAGATGGCTTCGATATTAAATGTAGACCAAATTAACAATGCGGCGGGGACTACAGGCATCACTATTAATAGCAGTGGTCAGGTCAGTATGCCAAATACGGTCGAGATAGACGCTTGGCGGCTGACATCTAACTTTACTACAGACCTTGCAACTATTAGTGGTTGGGAAAGAACTGACGATGCTACTTTTGCATATGCTGGGATAGGTATGACCGAAAGTAGTGGAGTTTTTACATTTCCCAAAACCGGCTTGTATAAAGTAACGCCTCAAGTAGAAATCATCACCTCTAATAGCGACACGGTTGTAACTGTTGATGTAGATGTGTCGGCAGACAGCGGTTCTACCTACGACCGAAGGGGTTATTTGAATATGAGAGGCACTGCTAGTGACCCCAATGGCGGTGGTGCAATGACCCGTTGTATTCTAGTCAATGTTACAAACGCATCAACATTTAGATTCAGACTTGAAACTGCCAGTTTGGGGTCTGGGAGTAACATCGCAGGTAACACTGATTATGATAGAACATCAATTATGTTTGAACGCATCACGGATAGTCAGTAGGATAACGATATGAGTACCCTTTATGTAGACAACATCGCTCCGAAAACCGTTGGCAACAAGGTTATTATGCCGCAAGGCGGTATTATTCAAACGCAACACACGATGTTTACTGGCACCAATCCGATCACTTGCACAACAAATACAGACGTTGTTCTTACTGACTTGACTGTGAACATCACACCACAATCATCGAGCAGTGTTATCAAGTTGGAAGGCATGGTTAACGGTGAGTGGAATAACAACGCCGGAATCTATCAAACAGTTTTGTTTTTCTTTAGAGACACAACTAAATTATCAGCCCCAACTGCTGGAAACAGAAACGTAGGCGTTTCATTATTTTTTTCTAGCTACAATTCGACAGACACCTCTAGTACAGCGGAAGGTAGTGCTGCTTTTCAGTATTACGATACACCAAACACCACATCTCAAATAACATATAAAATAGGTATGCACACCACTCAGGGGGGTAATCCTATACTTTACCTAAACAGAACAGTCAGTGACACAAACAGCACTGCGTTTGAGCGTTTTATCTCTCTTATTAGTGCAACAGAGATAGCGGGGTAAAAAATATGACCAGCATCTTAAAAGTCAGTGAGATCCAAGATCCAACGAACAGCAACAACGCGCTGACGATTGATAGCAGTGGGCGTGTGATTATGCCAAAGCGCATACATGTTCGTGCGATAGGTGATGAAACGGCAGCTTATCATGACAATAACGCTAATGATGGATTGCCTATGTCTGTCATTGCGGAAGATGGCGATGGAAACGCGAGTTCCTACTACAACACTAGTACAGGGTTATTCACCGCTCCAGTAGGAGGTGTCTACTTTGCCTCGTTCTCAGTATTAATTGCAACCGCAACAAGTTCAGATTTCCAATTATTGAAAAACGGCGTTCTCTACCAAAGGTTCTTCAATCACAACGAACGTGGTTGGCACGGTTCGCTAACTGCTCTGCTTAACGCAAATGACACTCTTAAATTCATTCAGAGGGACAATGCCCATGATGTTTACACTGCCTCTGTTTACTCACACGTCACATTCACACATTTAGGATAACGATATGAGCAGAGCCAGAGACATAGCCGATTTAGGTGGTAGCGCAGATGCTGGTGGCCTGACAGGTCGCAACCTCATCATCAATGGTGCGATGCAGGTGGCGCAGAGGGGTACGAGTAGTACAGGAGTGGGTTCGGCAAACGGATATTTTACTGTAGATAGATTCCAAGTTTTTACAGGTAGCACCGCAGGTCGCGCAACTATGTCACAAGTAGCTGATGGCCCTGACGGTTTTGCAAATTCCTTAAAATTTGAGTGTACCACAGCAGACACAACTATTGCCGCAGGTGAGAATTTTGGGATTATTCAAATTCTTGAAGGGCAAAACTTACAGCATTTAAAAAAGGGAACAAGTAGTGCAGAATCACTTACTCTTTCTTTTTATGTAAAAGGTAATGCAAGCGCAACCTATACAGTTGAAATGAAAGATAATGATAACGATAGAATTAACACACAGACATTTGACGTTACAACTTCTTGGAACAAGGTATCGTTAACTTTTGTGCCAGATACAACTGGCGCGTTAGACGATGATAATGCTGGAAGTTTTCAATTTGGTATTTGGCTTCATGCAGGTTCAGACTTCACTGACGGAACATTTGCTAGTAACACTTGGGCAACGAGAACTAGCGGAAACAGGGTATACTCAAGTGCAACATCTTTTTTTGACAGCACAAGTCGCACCTTCTTTATTACAGGCATCCAGCTAGAAGTAGGCGAGACAGCCACGCCGTTTGAGCATCGTAGCTATGGCGATGAGTTGGCTAGGTGTCATCGGTATTATGAAAAAGCAACTGACGGCAATACAGCAGGAACGACCTGTGATGCTACTTCAGGTGTCAACTACCATGTTCCCTTCAAACACGCCACAGAAATGAGAGCCACACCAACTTACACTTGGACTGAGTGGGCAAGTAGCGGATTTCCTTCGACATCTGCGGCTTTTCAACAAAGTGGTAAGAACGGCGTGAATGTGTACAAAAGCTGTAATCAGACAGGGGCAGGTAGGTACTGGCTAGGACACGTCACAGCGGATGCGGAGTTATAGACATGAATATTACTAGCGCACAATATTATAATGACATGGATGACAATCAAGCTGGTATCAAAGCCACTATTGATGGCACTGAGATGTCAGTCCCCCTTGACCCAGCAAACCGCCACTACGCAGAAATCATGCGCCAAGTAGAAGCTGGCGAACTGACCATAGCGGATGCTGACTGATGCTAGGCGCAGATTGAAGTTTATCGTGATTCCTGATGAACGATTAGCTATATGCAAAGAATGTGAGTGGTATAGAAAGTCTATTTCGCAATGCAAGAAGTGCATGTGTATAATGAAGGTTAAAGTGCATTTGCAAAATGCAAGGTGCCCATTGGAAAAATGGAAATGACACAGTACACAGTAGAAAAACTAGAAAATGGAATAGCTACACTTAGATACTCTGATGGTAGCTGGGCAGAGATTATTTTATCTTCTGATATGACACAGGAAGATCTTGATGATGCCGCACATCAGTTTGCTCCTAAGATTGGGGTTGCCCCTAGCTTTGTGTCTAAAGGGTTGACTAGCACAGCTAGCGTCAAGCCTGCCCCAGTAGAAGATGAGCCTGAAGTTGTACCAACTTGGCTACGGAAAAGGGTGGTTGCTTACGGAGATCCCATGAGTCAGCTAGAGTATATAACAGAAAATGGCCTTGAAGCATGGCAAGCGCATGTTGCTGAGATAAAGAAAAAGTACCCGGAAGAATAAAATGTTTGCTTTTGACGCCATAGCTGCACGATCTTTATCGGAAGCTGCCATACTAAGAGCAGCAACGGCTACAGCTACATCTCAGTTTGATCAGACTAGCACTGCAAGCCCCGTGTTTGTCGGCACTTCTTACATGATTGGCACATCAAGTAAAACTTCCATAGCTGTTGAGGTTTTGCTTGGTATACTAGAAGCAAGCGCCAACTTCACACAGTCGGTTTCTGGGGAAGTTATCGGCACTGGTGCTGCGGTTATCACAACCCAGTTTGATCAAACTACAACAGGAACATTTGTAGGAATTGCTGTATCAGAGCTAACAGCATCTGCTATTCAAACTACGATAGCGAGGCTTATAAAGCATGGAGTTTCTGAACAGTCTGCTGATTTCACACAGACTTTAGTAGGTACTAGATTACGATTAGCTACATCTGAACAGTCTGCTGATTTCACACAGACTTTAGTAGGCGCTAGGTTGATGTCAATATCTAGTGACCTTGAAGCGGTGTTTGTTAAGACTGCTGCTGGCACTTTTATAGAAGAGGGAACTGCTACTATTGAAGCGGTGTTTGTTAAGACGACAAATGGTGCTATATTGTGGACGGGCATTGAGAGAGTTGCGCCGGATCCGTGGTCAGCTATTACGCACACTGGCGGTACATGGACAGAAGTAAACGCTAGTGATACAATAGAAACTTGGACAGATATGGTGGTTTAGATGGCATCTTCATACACAGCTAACTCCGGTATAGAAAAACCCGGCTCTGGTGAGCAGGCGGGTTCTTGGGGTGCAACAACAAATAACAACTTTGATATTATAGATGCAGGTCTACATGGTCAAACAACCATAACTTGTAACTCTGGCACAGCGTTTGATCTTGAGACAATAGATGGAACTGTCACCAACGGAATGAATAAAGTAATTCTTTTGACAGGCACTCCGGGTGCCTCTTTTGAACTAGAGATAACTCCAACCGATCAGAAGAAAAACTTCATTATAAAAAACGGTACGAATCAAACATGCACCGTCGTTTACAAAGGTGTAACTCCATCTTCAAGTAACTCTGTAAGCATAGCCGCTGGTGTTGTAAAAGAAGTGACGGCAGATGGTGGCGGATCTAGCGGAGTTGTCACTGAATTATTCAATAACAAAAATGATTTAGTCGATGACACTACTCCGCAGCTTGGTGGAGATCTTGACGCAAACTCAAACGACATCCTTATGGGTGGTCAGAGCTTGAAGTTCGGAACTAGCAAGTGGGAGGTAGTTTTAGATTCTGGGGACAATGACTTACTCTTTAAATACAACGGCACCACTGTTTTGAAGATAGCGAGTAACGGCTCTCTAACATCTGCTCAAGACATAACAGGATTTGGGTCTCCATAATGCCTATAGGATCCACTAACATATCGTTTAGTGATTTGCGAACAGAGTATATAGGGGGCAATAACAACTCTGTTAGTTTTTCGCAGTTATACAGAAGCGGCAGCAACATTTTAGACCCCACTGTGGGGGGTTTAACAAATGCCGCTGCTAGCGTACCTACTAGTGGCGTTATATCTTTAGATGATTTCAAGAACACAGCTAGGGCTTTTCGTAAAACATATTCATCAGGTGCAACCAATCAAAATGCGTCAACTGTGTTTGGTTCTGATTACGCCGTAGATTATCCAAAACAAATTATTATCAACTCCGGTGTTGAACTGGGGGCGACAAGCACATCAAACGAGGCTCTACAGATAAACACGGGTCTATCTGGCTCTATCAGCATAACCAATAACGGTACTATAACAGGTGCTGGGGGCGCGGCTGGCGCGGCTGGGGGTGACGCTTTTGAAGCTGATGTTGCATGCACCTTAGTAAATAACGGGACCATCCGCTCGGGCGGTGGCGGTGGCGGGACAGGTGGAAGCGGATCTCAAACCACTACATCTGGCACCACCACATATTATGTTTTTGTCACAAGCGGTAGCGAGTGTCCCAGTCTTGGTTTTTCAGGCAATAGCGGTACTTCATACACTAACGTAGGCAATTATTGTCCTAATCCATACACTGGATATGATGGGTATTCTTCGGGCGTTTTTCAGTATGCAACTTATCAAACACAAGGAGGGGAGACTTGTAGAATTCAGTGCTACCGCAAAGGTCAAAGCACCGGCTCCACAAGTGGTGGTGCTGGTGGTTCGGGGTCTGGGTATAATCAAAGTGCTGGCGGCGGGAGTGCTGGCGGCACTAATGCTGGTACTGGTGGTTCGGGCGGGGCTTTTGGAAATGCTGGTTCTTCTGGCTCTAACGGCAGTGTTTCAAATGGTTCTGCTGGCGGCGCTGCTGGCAAATCAATTAGAGGCAGTAGCTTTGTTACACTAACAAACAGTGGTACAATCACAGGACCTCAAGCCTAAAGGAAATCGTCGTGCCATTATCCAAACTACAATTCAGACCGGGCATCAATAACGACCTTACCTCATACTCAAATGAGGGTGGATGGCGTGACGGTGATAAGGTGCGTTTTCGTTTGGGGTATCCTGAAAAAATTGGTGGCTGGGTTAAGTACGCATCTAGCACCTATTTGGGGTCAGCGAGGGCACTGCATAACTGGATTGCTCTTGATGGTTCAGATTTTCTGGGTGTGGGTACACATCTTAAATATTATGTTGAAGAAGGTGAGTCGTTCAACGATGTCACTCCAATACGCAGCACAACAACGCAAGGTGACGTGACGTTCTCTGCCACCAACGGCAGCGGAACAGTAACTGTAAATCAGAATAATCATGGTGCCAACGAAAACGACTTTGTTACTTTTACCAATGCCGAAGGTTTAGGCGGGAATATAACGGCTGCATTATTGAACGCAGAACATCAAGTGACTAGAGTTGTAAACGCTGCAAGTTATGAAATATTTATTAATGATTTCGTTAAAACATTTACTCAAGTTACTCAAAATGCCACTAGTGGAACAGGCAGCGGTGCTGAGTTTACCGTAACCACGGACGGAAACGGTGGTTATACAGTTTCTTCAATTACATCGGCTGGAACTGGATATGCACCTAATGACACGATAACTATAAATGGAGCGAGTCTTGGCGGAGCCACTTCAGCTAACAACCTAACAATAACAGTTGCCACTGCAACAAACGGTGGGGTTACAACTGTTACCTCTGCTGGCACATCTAAAACTGCCACCTCTGGTGATAGCGGAGTGGGTGGCGGTGGTGTTGGAGCGGTCAGTCTTTCCGGTACAGGTGTTAGTGGAACAAGTATAAAAACAGTTACCGTTGGTGCGGCTGGCACAGGTGTTGGCGCTCTTACGTTTTCATCTCCAAGTAGTAATGGTGTTGGTAATGTCACTATTTCTGGTGCCTCTACAGGTAGTGCAACAACCACAGGTGTTGTTCAAACAACCACGAGCGGATCTGGGGCAGGCGCAACATTTACCGTAGTCGCTGGCTCTGGGAACTATACCGTGACTGTGACTGCCATTGGATCTGGTTACGTTGTCGGTGAAGAAATAGTGATAGAAGGTCAAAACCTTGGCGGTACAAAAGGAACGCATGACCTAACGCTCACTATAACGCACCTTGCTGGCTCTTCTGTCGGCAGCACAACGCACAATAGCGTAGCTCAAACAAGTACCAGTGGCAGTGGTTCAAGCGCACAGTTTAGTGTAACAACGAACGGAGAGGGTGGTTACAGTATAAGCGTATCAGCCGTAGGTTCAAGCTATGCTGTAGACGATACAATCACTATTGCTGGAACCAGCGTGGGTGGTACGACTCCAGCCAATGATATAGTTTTGACTGTCACACAGCTTTCAGGAACATCTATAGGTACAGGCACTTTCACAGATGTCGTTCAAACAAGCACAAGCGGTAGTGGGTCAGGGGCTAAATTTACTATAACAACTGATGGTCAGGGCGGTTATACGGTAGACGCAATCACTGCTATCGGATCGGGATATGCAATCAATGATACAATAACCATAGCTGGCAACAACAGCACTGGCACAAATTCTAGCGGTAACACCGCCTCAATTGGTGGTGGAACTCCAGCTAACGATTTGGTTCTTACTATAACTGATCTAACCACTGTTTCATTTAGCGGTGTCACACAAGCAAGCACCAGTGGCAGCGGCTCTGGTGCAGCATTTACAGTATCAGTTAACGGTTCGGGTGTTTATGCGGTAGATGCAATAACCGCAATTGGCACAGGATACGCTGTCAATGACACTATAACTTTAGCTGGAGCAAATATTGGTGGCTCGACCAGTGCAAACAATTTAACACTTACCGTCACTGGTCGTAGTTTTCCTACGATAGCAAATTATCAAATAAATGTAGGATTAGACACGACGGTTGGTGGTACTGGTTGGGGTGCGGGATTGTATGGTGGATTAACATCAAGTCCACTTCAAACCACAATCAACGAAGGTGGCACCTTTAGTTCAACAGACACAACACTAACAGTCGCCAGTGCCACGGGGATAGTAGCAAACGATATACTGCTTCTTGGTGATCCAACCGCTGCTGCTCCACAACTTGAATTTGTTTTTGTGACAAACGTGGCTACTAACGATCTTACCGTTGTGCGAGGTCACGCCGGATCAGGTGCATCTACAAATTTAGCGGGGACTGGTTCTTTTGTTGTAGCAAGAACTCATGCTGATGGGACACTGGTCACCCTCATAAAAGGTAACGCCGACGCAAATAATGACTACTTCGGGTGGGGACAGGCAGCATCTGGTGGTTTGACTACAACTACGCAGATTAGACTGTGGTCACATGATAATTTTGGCGAAGATCTGCTCATCAATCCAAGAGACTCTAATATCTTTTACTGGGAGAGAAGTCTTGGCACAGGTGCACGAGCAAAAGAGTTATCTACGATAACTGGCACAAAGACATCTGTTCCTACAAAATGCAAGCAGGTCATGGTATCTGACCGTGACCGTCACGTCCTTGCTTTTGGTTGTGATGCTATCAATAGCGATCCAACCGCAGTTCAAGGTGACGGAGTACAAGATCCTTTATTGATTCGCTTTTCAAGTCAGGAAAATCCCACCACTTGGTATCCAGCCGCGACTAACACCGCTGGAGATTTACGTCTTGGCTCTGGGTCTACCTTTGTAAAAGCCATCGAAACAAAACGTGAGATCTTGGTGTGGACAGACACGGCTCTTAACTCACTCAGATTTATCGGTCCGCCGTTCACCTTTGGTCTACAACAGCTAGCCAACAACATCACTATCGCTGGTCCCAATGCGGTTGCAGCAACCGAAGATTTTGTGTTCTGGATGGGCATCGATAACTTCTATGTCTACGCTGGTCAGACAACTCAGCTACCCTGCACTGTCAAGGATCATGTGTTTCAGGACATAAATATTGAGCAGCTAGACAAAGTATATGCTGGTGTAAACTCTGAGTTTGGTGAGGCGGTTTGGTTTTATTCATCTTCAGGTGCTACAGACAATGATCGTTATGTGGTATACAATTATCTAGATAAGATATGGTATTACGGTACGCTCTCAAGAAATGCGTGGTTGGACCGTGGAACTCGGAACTTCCCTTTAGCTACAGAAGGTGGGTATCTATACAATCACGAGTTTGGTCACGATGACGACGGCTCTGCAATGACTTCATATATTGAGTCAGCAGCTATGGACATACAGGACGGGGATCATTTCTTGTATATCCGTAGGATCGTGCCGGATCTGACATTTGCCGGATCTACGGCTCTGAGTACACCGCAGGCCACATTTACTATAAAGGCGCGTAACTTCCCGGGAGAAGACTTTAACAACACAGGGTCTGGCACCGCAACTAGGACGCAGGTTACACCTGTAGAAGAATACACAAACCAAGTACACGCTAGAATCCGTGGCAGGTCCTTTGCCTTTAGAGTTGAAAGCACGGCCCTTGGATCTAAGTGGAAGCTGGGTAGCCCACGAGTAGACATAAGACCGGATGGCAGACGCTAATGGCTAGCAACGAAATTGCACCACCAAGACTACCAGAACCGCCGCAAGATTACACTGCTTCGTATATGCAGGATCTTGTTAGGGCACTGGAAATATTTATTGAACAGGAACGCAACCCCGGTCAGTTGCGTGGTACTAAAATAACACTAACTGACCTGCCTACAAGCGCCACTGGACTTGAGACAGGAGCACTGTATAATGACAGTGGTACGGTAAAGGTAGCGTAATGGCATTATTTGGTGATCTTGGAAAAGCATTGGGGTTGGGTGACACTGACACAGGTGACTTGCTATCTTTAGCAGGCACCGCTGCTGGGTTTTACTTCGGTGGTCCGGCAGGCGCGGCCCTTGGTTCTGGGATCGGTAGTCTAGCTGGCGGCAAATCAGTCAACGATGCTTTGACAAATGCTGCGCTAGCTTACGGCGTAACTAACTTTGTGTCACCAAATCTAATGAGTTCGTCAGCACAAAACATAACCAGCGGTCCTTTTGGTGCAACGGGTATGCAACAGTCCCTGTACGGTGTGCCGGGTGCTACCCCCGCTGATGCTGGTTTTTACGGGTCGGAGGGTGAACAATATTTCCCCGAAGCTGCCGACAAACTTGCAGGAGCTAGTGACGCCGCTAGTTCAGGCGGCATAGGCGAGTTCTTTAGTGGTATGGACACAGGCGATTATTTGATGGCTGGTAGCTTGGGTCTTGGCGCTGCTGGTGCACTCGGCTTACTTGGTGGGCCAGAAGAGCAAGGTGGGACTCCTCGTCCAGACCCACAGGGTGAAGCTTGGGACATAATGTTCCAAGGTGAGAAATACGACTTAGATAATCCCGCGCAAAAAGCAGCATACACGCAAGCTAAAAGCGCAGCGCAACGACCAGACTTCCAGTATGACGTAGACGCTGTACGGTTTGCAGAAGGCGGCGCTATGGGTTATGATGTACCCGTAAGAGGTGAGGTCGCTGGACCCGGAACAGGCACCTCTGACTCAGTGCCTGCTAGATTATCGGATGGAGAATTTGTACTAACCGCCAAAGCCGTGCGTGGTGCAGGCGGCGGGGATAGAGACATTGGGGCGGCGCGTCTCTATGATATGATGGCAGAATTGGAGGCCACAACGTAATGGCAACACAAACACAAGAAGTAACCCAAAGACTTGCCCCGTTTCAGGAACAGTATCTAGCTGACATATTTGCACAGGCAAAGGCGCTAAAAGGCACAGGAATGCCTTATGCGCCAATGCAAGTTGCTGGCCTGTCTGAACAGCAGCAGCAAGCGGCACAATTAGCTGGCGCTGGTGTTGGTGCCTATCAGCCATATCTAGATGCAGCAACTCAATTTGCTGGGCCGGGTGGCGCAGCCGCATTTATGAATCCATATGAAAGCACTGTTGTAGATCAGTCTTTGCAAGACATAGCTCGTGGTGGTGCTATGCAGCAAGGTCAGCTAGCTGGTCAGGCTCTTGGTGCAGGAGCCTTTGGTGGTTCTCGTTCAGCCGTAGCATCTGGTGAGTTGGCTCGTGGTACGTTAGAGCAGCAGGCTAGAACCGCTGGTCAGCTTCGGGCTTCAGGGTTTCAACAAGCGCAGCAAGCTGCACAGCAAGCCTCTGCAAGATTTGGTCAGTTGGGTACAGCCGCACAGCAGATGGGTGTGCAGGACATTAATACGCTTCTTGGAATCGGTAGCTTGATGCAGGGTCAGACTCAAACTGAACTGGATGCCGCACGTCAAAACCTATTGGCACAGCAAGCGCTTCCGTACCAAGAGATTGGCTTCTTGTCAGACATCTTCCGTGGTGTACCTGCATTGCAGCAGACAACCAGCACACAGTCCACACCAGATCCAAGCACAATGCAGCAGCTTGCAGGTCTTGGTATAGCTGGCCTTGGTGCCTACAACTACTTTGGTTAGGAGATAGTCAGTGATTCGTGACGAACTAGGTAGACTCAGAAATCCTGTACTAAACCGCAGAATGTTTACTACGCCACAGCAACGGGCTGCAATGGCTCGTGGTCCTGTTGGTATTAATGCATCTGGCCCAGAGCTAATAAAAGCCACATCCACAACAGGAAATCCTTTTATTGATCAGGGTTTGGTTAATCGTAGACAGGTAGCCACGCAAAATCCAGTGATCGATCTTAGTGGGCCTGTTCCTGTTCTTAGCCCCACTGAGTTAGCTGCCCGTAACCGTGGAACCACAACAAATCAAGGTGAGTTTGAAGGTGTAGGACCGCAAACAGATCCGGGTATGACACCACCAACAAACCAAAGAAGCGATGACGAAGCGGAAGAGTCAAGAAGAATTGGCGGTAGTGCCCCCGGTATATTAGACGATGTTCCTGATTCATTTATCCAGCCCAAGCCAAAAACTGGTGGTGTAACAGACAAGTCTCCAGACGATAAAAAAGGCAAAAAACCTGCAAAGAGCGCCATGGATGAACTCCTAGATAGAATTGCTGGTATGAGTGGAACCGAAGATGCTGATAAAAAGACACGCAAACAAAAATTCCAAGAAGCTAAAGACTTTTTAGTTGAAGCAGGTGTAACACAGGCCAAGGACGTAAGAACAGACCGTGACTTCTTGATGATGCTTGGTGGCCTGAAGTTCGCCGCAGGTAGCGGAACGGGTAGCATGAGTCAGGACGCCGTTTCAGCTTTGTCCTCGGTCCTTGGTACTTTTGCTAGCGGAAAACAGGATGAGCGTGAGCAGGAGCAGAAGATCAACATGGCTGCTGCTGAACGTGTGTTGTCACAAGAAGACGCTGCCGCTGCTAACGCTGCCGCTCGTGAACTGGCGTTGGATAAACTTTCTATCACCGCCGCCCTACAGCAAGCTGAACTGGATCAAGATCCAAAGATGATCCGCGAAGTTGAAGCAATCATGGCAAGGACAGGAAAAAGCTTTGAAGATTCTTTGGCTTTGTATAATATGTCTTCTGCTAAAACACCGGGTGCTGAAGTGCAGGCTGCACAGGCCCTAATGGCAAGAAACATCCCTGAAGCTGTGGCACGTCTGTTAGCCAGAGACACAGATTTAGTTTCAAAAATACTATCAGGTGAAATAACGGCTGATCAGATAAACGCACTTCTTAATGATCTTGCAACAGGACAATCATCAGGTAATGCCGGAAGTTCAGACACTATTCCGCTAACAGGTAACGAAGACGCAACATCCTAGGGGCTTTAGATGACCGTCTTTACATACGAAGGCCAAAAATACGAACTGCCAGACGGCACTTCTCCAGCAGAAGCTATGTCTAAAATCAGGACGTATCTTGAAAAAAATCCAAGACAATCTGGGTCGGATGTTCCGGTAGACCCGGCTGATGAAGGTGTGCTTCAAGAGTTTGGTGAAGGCGTTGTCGGTGGTTTGATTGAAGCTGGCTCTGGTTTAGCTGAACTTGCTGCACTTGTTCCTGATGCTATAAACGATACAAACTACAGCAGACGTGTCACAGAAGCTAAAAATCAACTCAAAGATGACCTTGGCATTGACCCTACTGGACTGACTGGTGAGATTACACAGGCTCTTGTACAGTTTGCTGTACCCGGTCTTGGTGCCGTTGGTGCCGCATCTAAACTAGCTAAACTAAGAAATCTTAGCAGGACAACAACTGCGCTTACAGGTATAGGCGCGGCAGGTGTTATTGATGGTATGGTTGCATCCGATGGCACCACAACTATTGGTGACTTCGTGGGCCGTGGTTATACAATGACTAGCAAAGACATTGGCTTGTCGGGAAGAGAAGAAGCCGCCCGTAGGTTTGGAAACAGGTTGAAGTTTGCCGCAGAAGCGGCGGGTGTTACGGCATCGCTGCCTGTGATTTTTAAAACAGTTGGTGTTCTGGGTAAAGAAGCAGTCGAAGCAACCACTGAGTTTGGCGACACTGTAGGTCTAAACGCTATCATCGCTAAAGGCGGAGAAGCAACAAACAGAATTGTGCAAAAGGCAACCAGCGGCGGCACTCCAATGAGTGAAGCTTTGGATCAAATACTTGGGCGTTTGCGTTCTCGTGGGTTTTTGCCAGCTAACGCATTTGAGAAAAGATCCAAGATCGTTGGTGATATCGAACAGCAGGTTACAAAAGCAAGCAGAATCGCAAAAAGAATTGACAGATCAATTAATCAAGCATTCAAAGGCAGTAAGAATGATTACGCTGAGTTTAGAAACATACTGACAGAAGGTTCTGGACTTGACAAAGTAGAAGTTGGTAACTTGTTCTATGGGTTCTTGACTCGCGATCCGGGGTTTATAGATGGTGCCAAACGTGAAGCTTCTAGACTAGGTAAAGAAATAGATGTCACAAGAAACGAAGATCTTGTGCAGTTTCTGCCGGACTTTATGCAGAAGCAGGCACTGGTAGCAAGAAGACAAATAGATAGACTAACTTCGTCTATTGCTTCTTCGCCGTTTGTGCAGTCCGGTATTCTTCCAGACATAAAACAAATCATTGACGAACAACTGTCTCAGTTCATTCGGCGCACTTATGCTGCGTTTGAAGATCCAAACTGGTTTAAGACAGACCTGTTTAAGGAATCATACGACAACGCTATTAAGTTTTACGAAGAAAATCCAGACGTAGCGTTGGATATGTATCGTCGTTTCGTCAGTAAACTAGATGTAGATGATTTTACAACGGGTGTCGGTATTAATGCTCGTGTCAGACCTGAATATGCAAAGCAAATAGTTGATCAGTTTGTTGAAAACTACAAAAAGCCTGCACGTCCAAACGCTCAAGACGGAACCGTTGACAGAGTTGTACGCGACAGATTACGCACGTCTATGTTAACAAAAAAGCCATTAGATCAGCCCGTACTTCGTGCTGTGCTGGGTGAAATAAGAGATCCCATTGATGCATTTATGTCAACAGTAACGGATCTAGCGAGTTTCCGCGCTACCGATTCATACTACAACTATCTAGCTAGACAGTTTTTAGACCCCGACAACCCATCTAAAGTTGGTGACGAAATAATATCTGACGAAACCTTTAAATCTATCCCCGATAAAAGTCCACTAAAAAAACAATACAAGGTACTTGGCACTAAACCTAACGTAGTGGACGGGGAAATAACAAACTTAGATAAAATCGGGGACATACAGTACGGTGCCTTAACAGGGTCATACGCAAAACACGGATTTACCAGTAGAATTGGGGAAAAAATTGGTGGATCTATGTACAGTGAACTTACTCAGTTAACACTGGCTAGGGGTACTCCCGGCGACTTTTTATATCGCATGTCTTATGGAAACTTTCTTAGAGCTAAAGGTCAGGTGCAGTTTGCTAAGACAGTTCTGTCACCTATTACACAGGTTAGAAACGTAACTTCATCAGCACTCTTTGCTATGGCTCAAGGTAATTTAGGTAGGGGCGGTAATCTTGGCGAGTCAATACAAACAGTTTTTTCTAGCATACACAGGTTAGATGATGTTCAGCGTGAACTTTTTTACGGCAAGCTACAACGTCTAGGTGTCGTAGGCACTCAAACTCAAATCAAAGAAATGGACAAGCTTATTGAAGAGGGTATTGGTGGTTCATTAAAAGGTCATATTGATGAAATGGGTGTCAATATTACTAGAGACAAGGGCCTAATCAGACGGACTCTAGGCAGAAATAAGCTGGGTCAACTTATTGATAATGCTGCGGTAAAGCCACTCAAGGGCGCAAGTGATCTTGCAAAAAGTTGGTATCAAGGTGGTGACGATATTTGGAAGATTTATAACTTTCAGTTTGAACGTCAAAAAGTAATCAACGCAATGGGTGATGCTAACAACGCAGAACAGTACGCCAGACAGATGGGCTTTGATGATCTAGATTCTTATGCTGCGGACATCGTTAAGAATGTTGTCCCCAACTATGAGCGTGTACCAGAAGCTATTAAGCTGCTGCGTAAAGCTCCGCTTGGTAACTTTATTGCCTTCCCCGCTGAAATCATTCGTACCAGTGCAAACACATTGAGCTACGCGGCGAAAGAACTAGGAACTAGCGCCAGTGCTTTTAAAAATCTTAGTCCAGAAGCAGCAGAGGCAGCGGCATCTAAAATCAGAGAGATAGGCATGCGTCGTTTGCTGGGCTTCATGGGTACAGTTGGTGTAGCAGGCCCAGCGGTTCAAGGTATCGGTATGTACGCTCTTGGTGTTGGTCAGGAACAGATGGACGCATTGCAGCGCCGCGTTGCAAACTGGAGCCGCGCTTCTACGTTAGTGCCTACCAGTGTTAAAAAAGGCAAAGACAACAAGAACTATGTCACTGGGTATGTAGATTTTAGTTACACCAATCCATACGATTATTGGATGCGTCCAGCCAGAGCTATAATGAAGGCACACAGAGAAGGTGTTTTGAACCAGTACGACACCGACAAGTTCCTTACTAGCGCACTTGTTGACGTAACACATGAGCTAGCTAGCCCGTTTCTGGAAGACTCCATACTGTTTGAAAAACTAGCGGACGTATCCGAAAGAGGCAGGGGCGGCAGGACAAAAACAGGTGCTGTCATCTACAACAAGGGTTCTGGTGATTTTAAAGTTGATACCACTTATGAACAATGGACGAAAAGTATAGCTCATGTACTTGGTGCCTTTACGCCCGGTATCATAGAGCAGACGGCTGGTACAATTGGAGCAAAAGCAGAACTTGGTGGCGAAGTGGGCTTTGTTCCGGGTAGAATAGCTACGGCTTTATTCTCACCTGATGGCAGAGATGCGCGTGGAAACGTAAGACAGATAGAAGAAGAAGTGGCATCTATCTTAACTGGTCTACGCGAAGTTGATGTAAAGTCAGACAAAATTGTTCAGTATGGCGGCTATCAATATCAAAGGTCTGTATCAAGTGCAGCCCAGATATTTAACCGTGCCGCTCGTGTGGAACAGGCTTTAAACCCTGACAACATCCTATCTGTGTATGAAAAAGCAAATCAGGTTTTATTCCGTGAACAAAACCGAATGTTTGGGATGATAAAAGACATGCGGACTTTGGGCATGAGCGATCAGGAAATACGAAAGACTTTAAAGAAAGCCAAGGTTGGTAACGTAAATAAATTGATGCGTGGAATATTTACACCCTTTACACCATCTGAAGAGGTCAAAAAACAAGCAAGAAAAAACGTCCGTGAGTTTGGTGGTGAGTTTCCAATGCGTGAAATCTTTGCTAGACGGCGCGATTTTATGCGTCTCCCCTTGACGGGTGAAGATCTTTTAAGTAAAGCTGATGGTGGTTCTGTTGATCTGGAAACAGATAACAATCCAATTGTTAAACAAGATGCAGCTAGATCACGGATACCTGATACTATAAGCGACGATTTTTTAAAGACACCACGCACTCAAGGTTCTGCTGCTTCGGCAACTCCTCCTGCTGAAGCGCAACTAGCGGGGGCTGTTCCAGCCCCTTCGGCAGCCCCCGCTACTTTCCCGGCTCAACCACCTCGGCCCTTGAACATCGGTCCTACGACATTACCTGACCCGAGAGATCAGGAACTAGCACAGAGATTGAGGCAAGCATGAACAAAGATCAGCTACGCGAAGAATTAGCGGACGATGAAGGTTGTAAGTACGAGATATATTTAGATCATCTTGCTCTGCCAACTTTCGGAATCGGGCATTTAATCAAAGATGCTGACCCAGAACACGGTCAGCCAGTCGGCACACCTGTATCAGAAGAGCGGGTGCGGCAGGTATTCGATCTGGACATCCTTGTCACCATCGAAGATTGCCACAGACTGTACGACGACTTCGACGATCTACCAGAAGAAGCTCAGTTGGTCATCGCCAACATGTGCTTCAACCTCGGCTACCCACGTCTGTCCAAGTTCAAAGGCATGAAAGCTGGGTGTGACGCACGGGATTGGCACAGAATGGCTGACGAAATGGTCGATTCTAGGTGGCATGATCAGGTTCCGAACCGGGCTAAAAGGCTGGTCAAACGGATTCGCGACCTGTCACAAGACAACTAGGGAAATAAAACGCTTGTTTTCCTTAGTAATAAATCACTGAAATTGTTAAATAAAAACATCGATTCTCGTCGAGCTAATTTACAATGACCGTATCATTACACCCTCAAGTCCCTGAGAATCGCTGTCCGCGCTGTCAATCACCCCTAAAAGTGGTTCAAGTGCACGGACACGGACAGTGTCACTACTGTAAGGCTGTGATTGATGACTGTTGTCAGGGTGAAACCTGTCAGGTTTCTAAACCTTCGGGTGGTTTAGCCGGATCGCAGCGCACACCCATAACCACATGATCTTCATTTATCGTAACTAGCTGCGCTGCCATCTCAGTGGTTCTATCAATACACTGATTTATAGTCTTGTATGGGCCGCGTGTATCATCAGCCACAAAACAATCTTGCAGATTGCCCATCATGCAGACTAACACCATCGCTTCAAACATTTTCTTTTTCCTTTGGGTAGTACACCTCTACATGTGACTCACAGGTTGGGCAGTGAAGATTTGTGACCATTGAGTAATACTCATCCTCTTCTTCAAGATCGTGGTCACCGCCCCAGATAAGCTCAGTTTTACAATGCCAACAATTCATTCTACCTGCCCCCAGTTGTCTACAATAGCTGTGTCAACTTCAAAGGGCACATTTAGGTCAGGTATGCACGTTGTCATAATTTCTACAACTTTGTCCGCCTGTTCTTTGGATTCAATGTTAAAGCATAACTCATCATGCACTGTAAGTATAGGACACAGTCCTTCGTTGTAACAATCTACCATCGCCTTCTTTGTTTGGTCGGCACTTGAACCTTGGATTAGTTTGTTCAGCGCCTTGTATGTAAACGCACGTTTGATCATGCCCCTACCGCCGTATACTTCGACGGCTTCTTCTAGTGGTAGTGCTTTGTGGAAACCAAACGACCTTGGCTCCCACCTGTCAAATCGACACTTACGCCCCAGTATTGTACGGATGCTGCCCTTGTCCCCAGCGTGATTCATTGTCATGTCGGCAATGCCTTTCACAAACGGCACATGCTCGTGATACTTATTCAGCAGACTCTTGGCCTCATCTTCAGTTACGTCTAACACACCAGCCAGTTTCTTACGCCCCATGCCGTACATGATACCAAGGTTAACTGTCTTTGCTTCCTTGCGGCTAATGCCTGCCATGTCTGCCACCATCTGGTGGAAGTCAGCATTACCGGACTTGTACATTTCAACGACTTCGTCTATCTCTGGTGATCTGTTTGCACCTTTGATCTGTGCACAGTAGTGTGCCAGCCAGCGCGGTTCTTGTGATGCGTAGTCAAAACTTCCCCACTTGTGACCTTCTTCTGGTATAAATAGACCACGAATCATTGCTTTTATTTCCGGGTCACGCGCCGGGATCTGTTGAAGGTTGGGGTTGGACGAAGAAAATCGTCCTGTAACTGTGCCCCCTTCATCTGAACGAAGAGGGTTAAAATCACAATGTATGCGACCATTATGCGAATGCTCAAGAATAGTCTCCACAAACGTGGTGTTAGCTTTGTTAAACTCACGAAGACGTACAATCTTTTTAGCTATTGGATGCTCGTGATTCGCCAAAAACTGTTTTGTAAAGGCGGGGGCGTCAGTCTTTTCTGTCCTATGATATTTAAGCCCAAGGGCATCAAACGCCTTTGCCACAGATGTAGCCACCCACGGCTCGACGGTGACTCCGGTCTCTTCCTTTATTTCTTTAAGTAGTGTCTTCTCTCTTGACAGCAATTCCTTTTTGACTTGCTCCGCTTTATCTGTGTCTACCCGAACACCGCGCTGCTTTATGTCTAGCAGCACAGGTAACAGCGACGACTCAAGCTTGAAGATGGATGAACACTCTTCTGCCACAATGTCGATACGCAACCTGTCCCACAGGCGCAGGGTTACAGCAGCGTCCTGCTCCGCGTACCTGCCTACAAAGCTGGAGTCTAGCTGCCACATGCCGCTCTTAGCATCTACACCATACATTTCCGCCGCAGCGCGTAGCATCTTTTCGTTTTTTGTTTCACCCAGATATTCTTTAGACAAAGAGTTCAGGTTGTAGAACAGGCGGTTCTCGTTCAGCAGCGGCGCGGCTATCATGGTGTCGATTACCGGACCTTGGACCTCTATCCCTGCCCAACGTAGCCAGCCCAAGTCATACATAGAGTTGTGCATGACCTTCTCAATTTTGGGTGTAGCTAACTGCTTCTTCAGCCAGTTTACTACCAGCTTCTCAGGCAGGTTGCCCGACTTGTGGCGTACAGGGAAGTAGCCCACAAAGTCACCAGCCGCCACAGCGTAGCCTATAACGTACCCGTCATCACGGCACCAGCCGGGACCGAGCCGTGTCAGGTTTGGATCACATGTTTCCAAATCAATTGCTATGCGGTCACAGTTAGTTAGATCAGGGAACGACGATGGCGGAACCCATGTATCCTCAAAGTCAAACAGATCAGCTTTCATCAGTTGACACCTCACCCCCACACGCTAAATATCCACAAGCATCTACCCAGTTGTCCGCATGATATGGGTTCGATGCTATACGAGCTATCTTCAACAATGTCATTTTTACGGCACAGTCCGCACCAACCGGAAGATCGTCAGGCTTGATGCTATCCCACCAATACCACACGGTTTCAATGTTTTTAAAGTTGTCTTCCATGTCACCGTGCTGTGCCGCACGATCCTGCGTGACGTAACCTTTAGCTGTATCTAATACTTCTGATCTTTTCATAACTGAAACCCATACTGTGATTGTGACTCGACTATATGTAGCGCTTTTTTGGCACGAGTAAGCCCGACGTAGAACGTCCGTATCTCAGACGCCTGATCGGTGCTTTCAGCGCATGCTCGTGATGAATCTAGAAGTAGGGCGACGTTATCCGCCTCGCCACCTTTGGCTTTGTGAATCGTCGATATCCGAATCCTCGGCTTGCCCGATAAGATAGACTCGCCCATCCGCCGTACAGAAGTAATGTAGATCCGCTCCTTGTCCGACACTTTCAACACTTCGTGCCACGGCATCTGTGATGTCGCACTCAGTTCGCACAGGTTCTTTATATCTGTTAGCGTGTAGGTTACTTCGGGGTCTAGGGTTGCAAGTTTTTTTCTGCCAGCTTTTGTGATAACAGTTGAATTTAATTGGGTTGATAAACTCTTCAGTTCCGCTGCGGACAAATGATTGTTCTTGCATAGTCTAAGCCATACCTCAATACCAGTTAACACATTGGGGGAAATGGACCAACCGGATCCTTCGCGCCAATACAGGAACCCTTGTTCTCTAAGGTCATTTGCGATTCTGTTGGCGATAAAGTTTGTACGAGCAAGGATTAGCCACTCACCAGTTGTAATGTCCACATCTAGGATATCACGATGCCAGACAACTGTCCCGGTTTTATCGGTCGGTGACCACACTTTTTTCTGTCGTATATCTATTTGTTTTACAAGAGAATCTGCTAAGTCATACACTGCCGTGGGAAGCCTGTATGACTTATCCAATACTATTTTATTTTCTGACGACTGCAAGAAGTCTCCCACGTCCACACCCATCCAAGAATAAATGCACTGATCATCATCGCCTGCGTAATAAATACGCTTGGCCTTTTTCTTTAGGACATCGTGAACCATGCGCCACTGCATAGGTACAAGGTCCTGTGCTTCGTCTACAATCAAGACATCTAACGTCGGACCTTGGCCCTCGGCTACAAACTCATCGATCATGTCAACAAAATCTAGCTTGCCTGTTTCTTTTTTGTAGTCACGCAATACCTGATCCACCAACTTCAATTGCTGGTAATGCAACCTGCGGTCTGCTGTAACAGAAAACTGCTGTTCTAATGTTCTGCCTGTGACACGCGCCATTTGAACTAATGACAAGTAGGCATCACCGCTACGCCCCGGTGTAAACAATATGCCGTCAGACATTTTTACAGACGAATTGGAAGAAAACTCCAGCCCTAGATACTTTCCTATCTTTGTGTAGTCTGCATCCTTCAACACCTTCTGACTATTCAGTCCCAGCGAATTAAAGGCCAGTGAGTGTAGTGTGCGAAACCACACCATCTGTTCTGCATCCATGTTCAGCTTTTCTGCCGCACGGTTACGCGCTTCTTCTGCGGCCTTCCGGCTAAACGAAACGAATGCAATCCTGTCTGGTGGTGTGCCGCGAGACAGTTCGTCTTCCACGATTGATATAAGTCTGGTTGTCTTACCCGTGCCGGGTGGTCCGAAGATTGTAGTTTCCATTAGAATGGCACCTCGTTTTCCCCGACATCGATCCTTGGTACTTGAACCTCGGTACTGAATGATGGCACCCACCACACGCGCATAGGCTTAGTGTCTCCCCTGCTTGTGTTGAATCTTTTCTGTCCATTGGCTGTACCATCAATATTTAATTCTTTCAGGCGTTCCTGTATCTGACCACGACTGTAGCTATCAAACTTGTTGTTTCGTAGATACTTAATCAATGCTTCAAGTTTGAAGAATGTTTTGCCCTCTTCGTCATCAGTGAACGGCTTGCCCAGTGCTAGCTCTTCAGCGGACTGTGCTTGTACTCTGCCGTCACAGAACGCTTCAAGCAGATCCATGAACTGACCCTTGTATGTCAGTTCTTCCGGCACTTCTATCTCACTCATATCTTCCATCATTGCCGACACAATGACTTGCCAGTCAGCGATTTTCATCATTGGTGGCATGATATGTATTTGTTCCATGCATGCCTTTTGAAAACGCTGTGGTGTTTGTAGATCGTCTGTTGTTAGCTCGACACGCTTCCCGCCTACGTCACAGAACCACACAGGTGGCTCAGACTTAACGACGCATAGACCCGTGACCTCAACGCTAGTGACGCTGGACCCGATACCATACTTCTTTGTCTTGCATAGACTCTTGTTGCAGAACGACTTCAGTGGCTCTTGATCACACGGAAAGCCGTACTCTTTCTTTTCATGCTGCTGCTGAATCGTCACGATCTCTGTAGCTGGCAAGGGTGGGGTGCAGTACTTCATGTTGATTTCTTCCAGACGCTGCTTCCAGCTTTCTGGCTTTTCTTTTTTACATGCTACTGCCGCCGCAAACATAACTGTGTTGCGCGTACCTTCAGGTATCCCCTGCCCGAACATGCAGTTCAGGCAGGGGGACCACTCCGCAAACTCATCAACCTGTTCACCAAACGTCAAACCAACAAAAACATTTGGGTTTACAGATCTGGCACTGACAAGTTCAAGGAATCTTTCTAACGATGCGGGTTCGCCATCTTCGTCAATCGCGTAGCGGAGAGTCTGTTCCGCATCAAAGTACGGAAGGTTAATAAAGTTACCAACATCGCCACGCTCGACAAGAATCTGTTCTTGCTTTGGGAATATCTCACAGCCACCGTATCCAAGATAGGCAGCAATCTCTGACGCTTTGTCACGCAACTCTCCTGCGCTAATCCAATCACTAAAGAAAAAGAATATATGGGCACCGCCGGACTTACTCCTACATACAACGCAGGGTACTTCCATACCCCGCAGCTTCTTGTCTATTGCCACCAGATCAAGAGGATACTGGTCAATATCAAGAGCGCCAAACTTGCACTTGTTGTGTTCGTTGATAGGAATAGATCCAACACCATTCAACCCCTGTAGGTGTGCCCGAATCAAATCTAATGTTAGTGGCTTCCTTACGATGTACGACTTGGCTTTCTGTTTGCCAGCCCGTCGTTCATCAGATATTTGTGTCTGTCCATGTGCCGCGCCGAAGCCTTCAAACGCAGCCATGAACTGTTCATCTATGTTCATTGGTCTGCCCCATGTTGGTTATGCAGGGGTGGTTGATTAGCTTAATCGGTGTTGTTAGCCACCATCGCGGAACTAATCAACCTTAACGCATCCCCTGACTGCGCTCATAACGTCCGCGAATTAAAACGGTACATCGTCTCCAATGTCCGAAGTAGACTGGTTCATTTCATCAGCCGTGCCTGCGGCTGTCTTGATCTCGCCCTTCTTAAACTGGTTATACAAGTCACGGGCTTGGGTTACGATAGCAGGATCTACCTTCTGGATATCGCCCTGCGCTATCTGGTAGTTGAACCACGAACCTTTGTCGTTACTCTCCTGCACAGAGGTCAGCTTCCACACAGTGGCCCACATAGGTGGTGTGAACAAACCCTTTTCTGGATGCATGATCTTCATGCCAGCGCGGCGGGTATTCCACTGCTTGGCGATCTTCATCTGAGTCTTCTTCATATCGCATATCATCTGGTGCGGTACACCGCCTTCACCGAATGCCAGCACCAAGAACTGCGCCGACCTCACGAGTTCGTTACCAGATGGTAACATTTCGTTAGCACCGACACGTTCCGTGCTACGGATGTCAGGGCTATTTGGATCCAGTTCACCCATAAACCCACCACCATTTTCGCGTAGCTGGAACTCCAGATACTTCATGGTGTAGGCGCACGGGATTACGTTCACGCCTTCCTCCGAATCCCAAAAGTCACCAGTCACAGTATTAAACAGGTCACCACCCGAAGCACCTTTGATGTGCTTTGAGTCCTGCTTGTTCAACTGCGGTGACAGAGGTTGCAGGATACGCAGAAAAGGAATCTGCATATCTTCTGCGGTTACATTCTCCAGACCTTCACCTGCACTCGCGTACAGATCGTCAATTATATTTGCCACAGCCGTGGACTTTTTTTCTGCTACTGCTGTTTCAGCCATCTTCTTTCTAGCTCCTAGTTATCTTCGCTTCAGTTCCTACAAACACACCGAATGTTTCAAAGTCGATATCGTTTCCCGACTCTATCCGGTTTTTTACCCACGCCTTTAACGTCTGTGGATGGACGTGAGTCTTCTGTACTGGATCAAGACCCTGTGTTCGCAAATCGTCTACGACTGCCCCCACCACATTGTCTTGTCCGGTATTAAATGACACAGTTACATCATTCTTAATGATGTCCCCTTCGCCAATAGAACGTAACCAAGCAAAAGCTTCATCGCGTTTGTCGTCCGTAATACGGGCGTGTACAAACTGACGGAGCTTTATCTTGTTGCCATCAACTTCAAGACTATCCACACCCATCTCTTGCATCAGGGCAGGGATATCTTCTTCGTTGATCTTACGCTTCTTGTACTTGAGATCTTTTAGATACTGCTCTGCGGCAGCGATATCTTCGTCAGCCTTGATAGACTCACGAATTAGAGTTGAAAGACGCGACGCGCCTTTCGTATCTACATTGTCGAACTTATCGGCATCGACTTCCTCGTCTAGTAGCTGGAACCAATCAGCCATCTTCCTTCTCCTTCTGTTAAAGTTTAAGCCCTTCGGCTGTGGGTGGTGATCTTATAGAGTGCGATCACCGTGTCAAGCGGATATTTTTTTACCCGCTTCGTATTCTTTCTTGACAATGTGCGCGACCTGCTTGCTTACACTTCTGTCGCTCTTCTCTGCCATTGCCTTCAATAATTTGTATATGTCAATTGAAACTGCAACTGATTTCCACTTATCTGTATCCACCTATTGTCTCCTAATTTCTTATCTGCTAGTCTTACCTTATCTGATAACTAAAAAGATAGTCAAGTACCAAATGAAACCAGATCATCGCATCGCATATGGTAAACAATCTGAACTCATCGCAGCCGCTTGGCTAATCGGTCGCGGCTGTTACGTCTACTCTCCCTTTATCGAACAGGGACCAGTGGATCTTATAGCCTTGACTCCGAAAGGCGAAATCCATCTCTTCGATGTGAAGACTGTAAGTCGGCGGAAAGACGGGTCCGTTATAAGCCGCACTCTCAAACAAGGTCAGCAGAAACTTGGAGTTCGTCTCTTGTACGTTGATCGAATTACAAACGAATGTCATCTTTACCCTCATCAATTCTCCAAAAATCCAGACCTACAACGTGTCGCTAACCGTCACTTCGGCGGGGTGCTAGCTCTAACCACCGACGAGCTTCTTCCCCAAGAGTTTTCGCCGACAGATCAATCTTCTTGCGAAGAGACTTGACTATATACTCATCAATAGTAGACCGACTTACCAAATCTACATATGTCACTGCCTTGTCCTGACCAATACGGTGCGCTCTATCTTCCGACTGCACCCGTGTTTCTAGGTTAAAATCATTAGCGTAATAGATCACGTTGGTTGCAGCAGTCAGCGTCAGGCCATAGCCTGCGGTCTGAGGGTTTGCCACAAAGAACCTCGCATCTTCAAACTGGAACCTGCGAACTGCCGTTTGTCTGTCATCGTCCGAAGTATCTCCGAAGTATGTGACCACGGAACTTGAACCGTGAACCTTGGCTATCTTGGCGGCTATGTTCTTGATGTCGTACCGGAACCTTGACCAGATAATTATTTTGCCAGACATCTCATCTATCGTGTCCATCAGCGCATCGATTCGTTTAGTTGGGAACTCTATCAGTTCTCCGTCGTCCGACATAACGTGTCCGCACAGCACCTGCTGTAGACGCAGCATCTGTGTCATTACAGACGGTGCTGTTACCAGTTCACCATCATCCAGCAAAGCGATAGCCGCATTTTTCAAGGATATGTAATAGTCGTGTTGCTCTTTGGTCAGCGACACATCGCGGGTTGTGTATATCTTGTCTGGCAGATCCAGTGCCTGATCTTTTGTTACACGATACGAGAATGTATCCAGCTTGGTAGCAAGCTCTTCCAGATTTCTGTATCCCACGATTTGCTGAAAACTGTGACCGCCCATCCGCTGTGTTCTTGTGATTGCAAAACGTCCTTGGAATGCGTAGTAGGACTCAAAGCCCAGTAGTCGTTTGGACATGAAGGCACATTGCGAGTATAAATCCATCGGCGATTTCGTAACGGGCGACCCTGTAAGTATACGCCGATACGATGCCTCTTGACCAAGGCTAACCAGAGCCTTAGTCCGCTTGGCTTTGGGGTTCTTAATAGTTGTTGATTCATCGACCGCAAGTAGGAACGACGCGCCGCGAATGAACATACCCACAAATTTGCTGACCTTCGGCGTTGCAAATCCTTCAACATTAACCAGCAGGATGCGGAGCTTATCACGCTCTTCAACCCCAGCCTTGAGGCGTTCAGCTTGGGTCTTGTTTGGAGACGGAGTCCAAACATAAACCTCGTGTTCAACGTCCGTTGGTAGGTGAGTCGGTATTTCTGATACCTGCCAGTTTCTGTACACACCCTTGGGCGCGACAACGATGGCGGTGTCGATCTTGCCCTGTTCGTACAGCCAGACCATGTTGTCGATGAGTACCTTCGATTTACCACAGCCCATCTCCATAAAGTAACCGTAGTTAACCTTATCGTAGCTTCTCAACAAAGCTTCATGCTGGTGTTGATACGGTTTTGTTTTGTAGTTAAATTCCATCTGCGCCCCTTCATAGTGTGCTAGTCTTCTGGTTCTTGCAGCCCAACACCCAGAAGTGAAAACTTAGCTGACTCTAAATAAAATAATATATCTGCCACATCTTCTTGTGTGGTCATCATCTTGATAGATCCGTCTTCGGCTTCTCCCAAGATGACGACATCTTTGTATATCTTCGATGCGTACTCGCATACAACAGGTACTGGATCCAGTACAACTTCAATTTTGTTTGGCTGTTCCAAATACACTACGTTGTCTGTCATTAGCTTCGTTCCTCATATCAACATATGTTTGTTTACGTTTGAAAACCCTGTCGGCTTCCCGATATAGCCCCGCAGCTTGCAACTGTGTGTACTCTTCGTCAAGTACCCTTATTATACGACCTAGCCCCGCAGTATCCTGTTCCATGCTTCCCGTACCTCTGACTCTAACGTGTGGTGGACTGGTTCTGGATCGTTTAGATACTCTTCCAGAACTCTTTCGATTGTAGACACAGCATCAGACCAAGACATCGGACTTCTAGTATCCGCTGCTATCATGTCTTCAGTGGCTTCCAGCCTAGTCTCGTACATATCAGACCCCTGTTGTGGTTTATCATCCATTATTTTATAGGACTGTGCGCTGTTGTCAATTATCGTCAGGCCACACGACACGCACTCGCGCTTCGCATGTGGCTTTGCGATCTGGTTTACTGTGCCCTTGCACCTTGGACATCTGCCGTAATCCATCAGCTTTTCCCAGCTTCCATCACCTTGTATAATCAATGTTTGGTTTCCTCTTCATCATTATCTAACACAGACACAACAGCCGACTCCATCGCAGACGCGATCATCTGCGTTACTGCACAAGGCGAGCGCGGGTTATTACGCAACACCATTGACAAGGCCGTGCACATCAGCAGGAAAGAAACCATGTCAGGATCCAGCTTCTTTTCTGCAAACGCTTCCATCGCATCATTAATTATGTGCGCTGCTTTACTCGTTTCAGAACAACGGGACATACTTTACTCCATCATTATCTAGTTGTCTCATCGCCGCATACTCTTTGTACTTAACATCAATGTCCGCCTGATCTGCGCCATCAAATATCATGTCGCCGAACTCACGCATCAGCCTGCGCCGTTCTTCTGCCACATACACTAGATTATTATCCTTCATCGACCTTACCCTTTATCTGTGTTCCACGGCACCAGTGACCATTGTTCAGATCAAATACATACTTGAACCTGCGGTCATCGCCCCTTGAACCTATGTTGGCTTCCAAACAATCGTGACCATACTTTTCACCGCGCCGCACTTCCTCTATGCCAATCACTTTTGCAACGCCGTATGCTGTATCGACCATGTCTTCCAGTTTAATAATCATTGGTGCTTCTCCCAATACAGTGACCACGACTCAGCCAGCACGTCCATTGTCTCATCCAACGGGTTGTGATCCACCAAGTGCATGTGGCTTTCCATACGGCTGGTAAACTCATGCCATGTCTCGCACTCGCCAATAATAGAGTCAATCTTTTCGATGAACTTATTTTCCATGTCCATCATCATGCTCTTGACTTTGCCCATAAGCTAACTCCTTCTTAAAATTAACATTACTACGCAAACGCTTTTTGGTTTTGATACGTCCTAGCGTATCATATTCGCGATCCACAGGCAGTATCCGCAGATCCGCAATCAATTGTTCCCAACTAGGCACACTCATTTAAGTTTCCAATCCACACCTTCTTCCGTGATAAGGCAGAAAGTGTTTTGCATCTGTGAGTCTGTGAACCCGTGTTGGGTGAGTGCCACATGGCACTCACTTATTGTGTCGTGTGTACTGATCACATTGACCGTACCACCATTGAAACTGGTCATAGTGACCATGATCAGCAGATACTTACTCATCACCCATGCTCCTCAATGTCGAGATGAAACAAGCGGCGAACAGCATTAGCCGTGTCAATCAGCTTGTGCATGTCAGCGCAGGTAACACCCTCAACGCCATGCCACTGAAGATCATCGCCGATACTGTTGGCAACATTGACCAGTGCTTCCACGTTCTCGACCATCGATGGATACTTTTCGCGGATCTGAAACAGCAGTGCTTCACGCACCATTGCTTCCTGCTCGCGTTGCTTTGCCCAATATTCTTGACGCTCTTCCATCGTCATGTTTTCAAAATTCTTTGGTTTAGTCATTATCAAGTCTCCTTCCTTCCATGCAGCTTTTACTATAATAGACACTACAGTCATTGTCCCGCACATCATCGGCGAAACAATCATCCGGCAGGGCAGCAGTGTGCGCCGCCCATGCCTCTTTGTCGCGCTGACGTTCCTTATCGTCATGCCGATTTATACTAGCCCACGTTCTTTGGTCTAGTTTCGTGTGATACTTCTCGTACCTTGTACCTTTGGCGCGTTGTGCTGGCATTATCTTCACCTCGACCTTGCTATAAATGCACCGCGTGTGATCAACTTGTTCTGGATCACGTCTTTCAAATAGCCATACGACTCTGCAACAAAGTATCCATCATGCCGACACAGGCCGTCATTGATGACGGTTACCTCACGCTCGACCTCACCCCATTGCATGTTGCGGGTGGTGACAGTAAACCTGTCACCAACCAAAAATATTGGATCAGCGTCACGACCTGTCAGGTGGTCAACTGATGTTAATTCAAGCGTTATCATTTTTAGTCCTTCCTGTGTTCTTTCGGCAGTTCTCTCCGAACCTCGTATGCAAACACATCAACCTCATCACACATGTACACGTCGCGCATTTTTTCGACTTTGTTGTACAAGATTTTTTTAATGGGTTCGACAAGTGCCTCATCAAACACGATAGCCATGCATTCTGTGTCTGGCTCATGTTCTTCCATCTCATCATCCCAGCGATCTAAATCTACTGTATCGCTGTTGCCTATGAAGTGGGGCATTGGTGGGTTTGAATACTCATACCCAATCTGCCATTGAACCTCATCATATTTCGTTGCCTTACTCATCCCCAATCCTTTCTATCTTCCGTTATCATCATCACTCCTCACCAACTTGCCTGATACTCAACCGAATGCCAGTAGGCATCGTTTTGACTGTCGGACTCCGACCATTCAGCCGCACGTTCAAACACTTCAGCATCTTCATCAGCAGAGTCAACGCATTCAAGCCACCAGTCACCTTTGCCAAAGAAAAACCCATCGCACTCATGGAAGTTGGGAAACTCCCTGTCCCGTAGCATCTGTGCTATCTTACGGCAGTCATCGGCACTCAGGTCTATGACCTGACACTCATCAACACCGTCCGCAAACGTATCGACAATGAGTTTATGCAATGGCGCATGTTTGCGCCAATAACCCATCCGCAAAGTTTCTGACGTGCGCTCAAAGCCATCAACCATCGGCACATTGATGGGGGTGATATCCCCATCTTCAGTGCGCTCCAGTTCGCCCGACTCATCACGCTTCAATTCGGTGCGCTTAAACTTGTCGCCGCGCAAATACATATCCAGTCCCATTATTCGTCCCCTCGCTTCAAAGCATTTGTGATTAACTTGTTGGACAACGCATGAAGGTCATGCGGCTTCCTCTTGTTAGAATAAACGTCAATGCGTCTGAACACTTCTTCGATCACTGAAACCGTAGCGTCAATGCTATCATCATCAGGAATCCATCCACCCTCGCGTAAACCTTCCATGTCACACAAAAGACATTCTTTTAGGTTTTCATTGGTCATGTCTTTTAAATAGTTCATCACGCAATCTCCTTCATGCCAGTGAAAAAGTGTGGGCGGTAGTCATCGATCTGCCCGACAAACTTGTGCAACAAGGCCAACTCAAACCGATCACCAATGAACCGGATATCACCGACCAACTCTTCAAAGCTGGTCTTTGGTTCAGTAGAATCACCCTCATCGTTGCAGCCCAATATAAGTGCCTTGCCAGCTAGCGGCTGGGGATAATTGCGGTGAATCCAAAAACGCTGGTTCTCAACATACAAACCTTCATCATCAACAAAGGCCGCATCTTGATTTTGATCCAGACGCACGACATCGAAATAACCACGGCTGGCATCGATCATGCGACCAATGCTTTCGTAATTGCCGTCATAGTCAACTGTCGTGACGTTCTGACTAAATGGATTTATGAAATATGCTTGCATTGGTTTTCTCCTTTTACATAAATTAGATCGAATTCGGTAAATTCACTTAAACCCTCACGCCAATCTGTCTCATCGTATGGCGTCCAGTCTTCCGATCTGTCACGATTGATTTCTTCAAGAACCTCTGCCATAGACCATATATACTCAAGGCCAGTGTCACGCTCCCGAACAGTTATATATTTTACCCCTGACATCACTTTGATCCCTTCACTGTCATTGGTTTTGACATAGCCTGTTTCAACCACGCACGATTGTTGATCGTAATGTGCAACACACGATGACGTAGTTTGGGTCTGGCTAAACCCACTGTAACTAGTTTATGTTTCATGGTAAGAACCCCTTCTACCTTGAACCTTGAACCTTGGTGCTTTACAATTAACACCTGATTTAGTAAGATCCTAGCATAATATCCCATGTGGTCAAACATAAAAATAACAGGACATATAATGTTTTCTACGGGTAAACGATTTAATTTATTTTTTTCTGAAAATAGTGATACAAACGGTACAAGTGATACAACCCTTACTGAGCAACGGTTGTAGCTGTACCACTTCTGTATCACTGTAACACTTTGGAGTCTGTACGAGGATGGATTTTGGAAAATAAAAAGGATAAACCCACAGAAAACACTATAGGAAAAGCTGGTAGACCTGCTGGGCTTACCAACAGACAGCGTGAATTTGCCAAGTATTATGTCGAGGGCAAATATTCCAATGCTGAGTGTGCTAGAAAAGCTGGCTATGCTGAAGGTAGTGCCGCACAACATGCCGCCAAGTTGCTTGATGGTAAGTCGTTCCCTGAAGTACCCGAACTGATCAAAGACATGCGGCAAGCCAGAGAACGCAGATATGGCGTGACCTTGATCAATCAACTCAAACGATTTGAAGAATTGTCTATATCTGCTGAAGAGGCTGGACAATTCAGTGCTGCCATCAATGCTGAAAAGATTAGATCCAGTCTGGGTGGTTTGACCATCGACAGGCGAGAGTCGACGCATGTGCATCAACTCGACAACATGTCGCGTGATGATATTGTTGCCAGACTCGCCGCTATTAGAAAACAATATCCAGCCGCATTCCCCGAACCTGAGATGAAAAGGGTTGAAGATGCCAAAGACAGAACGCAGTCTGTGGAACTCATTGAAGCAGAATTTACCGAAAAAGACCCACTTCCAGCGAATAGAGAATAGGGCTGGTGAAGGTATGCCAGACGTATATCTGTGCATGGATGGTGTGCCGATATGGTGTGAATTAAAAATAATTAAAAATGGGAAGGTATCTGTATCAAAGTCCCAGATTGCTTGGCATTTAGGGCATACGCGCTGTAATGGCGTAAGTTTTTTCCTGCTACACTGCCCCTCGACGAGTGATATATTTTTATTTGACGGTAGTTTAGCAGCCAAGTTGCAAGGTTCAAGGATCGACGACCTGCGATCTGCGGCCTCATGGTGCGGTGACCTGCGATCTGCGCCTTCTGCGCTTCGCACCTGCGCCCTTGCACGGTGGATCTGCGACCTGCAACCTGCGGACGGCGAGTCGGCGGCGTGACATAGCAAAAGCCTAGCTGGTAAACCAGCTAGGCTTGCTGTCCTAGTGTTCGATATATGCGACGTTTTCAATTGTGCGATCCCAGCATGCGCGGCAATCGGCGCATTTGTTGCCCTGCTGCGGCGCGGGGCATCGGTGCCCGATATGACCTGCCATCGCCTTGCTATTTACCGTGCTAGTGTTTTCCCATGATCCGGCGGGTATGCCGTCTATCATTGTTGCGGACATACGCAACGTGACATTGTCGGGAAGCTTGCGAAGCTTTAACACTTTTGCCCAGATGCCATATTCGCGGCTTGGTATCCAGTGTTGTAGATGCGGCGTCGCATCACAAACGTCTAGAATGTTTAGACCCATCGGGACGCTGTCAACGTCGCCGCTGTCAAACCATCTAAATTCTGGATGCTTTGCCACCCGCTTGCTGTGCAATAGCGCGACCATGCGCGGGACAAAATCCAACGCATTGAAAAACACTTCGCGCCGCGCCATCGCGTCGATCACGTTTGGCATGTTATAGCGGCCTTTGCATGCGTAGCAATTCTCGCATGTGCTGCCCTTGACCTTGCGAAGCTTCGACCCAGTATGACACAGCCTAGCGTCGCGGTTGATCGAATAGCCGGGCATTTTTGACGGCTTCGACAGCATCGGAAAATCTAGTTTTACTTGTTCCATTTGATATCCCTTCCAATGGTTATATAAGATTATCCCATAAATAAATATATAAAACAATAACAATCTGCGACCTGCGCCCGACCGCCGCCGCGCCGCGTTCTGTGTAAAAAAAAGGCGGCTGTGGTAGGGAGAACACCACAGCCGCCGAGTCGGGCGGGATATTACCCGACCAAACGATACCCAAACGACCCGCTGCCATTTCGGCTGTCGATAGCGAAGCCGTCAGCGCGTAGCTGGTATACCGCGTTATAAACCTGACTGGTGGTTATTCCTAACTCACGTTTCAGGTATTTGCACGTCGTCTTTGTATGACGACGCTGTTTCAGCGTAGCTAAAACGTCACGCTTGATTACGTCGAACATCGGACCGCGCTTGTGCGTCCGGGTGTTGGCTACAGTCACAGGCGCGTTGCCTACCTTCACTGTAGGTTTACCGTCTGCGGCGACGGTGATTGTGATGTTGATATCAGTCATAGAGCTATCCCTTTCTTTTGACTGTTAACATGTATGGGTAAATCCCATGTATCCAAGGTAGTCTTTACAATGGATTAATACAATAGCTAGTTTGGCAAATGTCTTTTGTTAAAAATGCAATAATCGATCTGCGTTCTGCGACCTGCGCCCGACCGCCGCCGCGCCGCGCTTGGCGGAAAGAGAAGGCGGCTTGCGCCGCCTTCATCCTATTGATTCATCTTGCGTTGGAGCTTCAGCTTACCATCGATCAGATGATACATGCCAATTGTGCGCTTGCCTCTGCGGACATAGATAGGCTCGTGCAGCCGCCGCTTGTCCATGCTGGGTAGAGTGTGCGCCATTGTTATGCGCTTCGCTAGCACAGCCAGCGTGTCGCTGTCTGGGTAAGTGATGACGCCACCGCCGCCGTATGACGCGGCGATGTGCGTGTAGTCTTGAGTCGCTGAGTATTTAGCCATTGTCCATTTCTCCCTTCAGACACAGTTGGTTCTTGATAAGATTGTACGACGGATAGCAACGCAGCATTACCCCAATAATTCGCAAAAGTGTTTTGCTATATTGGCAACAATGGGGTTACTGATTTTGATTGACAATCAACTTTGACTGTGGCAGACCCCCACCCCCCTATATTGTATACAAGCTGCGAACGATTGTGCACAATTTGCAGGGTTGATAAATTCATTCACTGATATTATCGTTTGGGCATGACAGACATGCAAAACCTAGACCTGCTGCCAGAGGAAGTCCTAAAGGAAATCCTGTTACTGGAAGAGCACCAACAGCGCCTAGAAACAAGGTCCAAGGCCCAAGATAATTTTATGTCGTATGTAAAGCATGTGTATGACGGCTTTATAGAGGGGACCCACCATAGAATCATAGCGGAAAAGCTAGAAGAGATCGCGGCGGGTAACTTGAAGCGTTTGATTGTAAACATGCCCCCCCGTCATTCTAAATCTGAATTTGCATCCTATCTTATGCCGTCTTGGTTCTTAGGTAGAAATCCAAAATTAAAAATTATTCAGGCTACTATGAACACGGAACTTGCTGTAAGATTCGGCAGAAAGGTTCGTGATCTGATTGCTGACCCACATTATCACGAAATTTTCCCGAATACAGACTTAAAACCGGATAGCCAAGCGGCAGGTCGGTGGGAGACTAGCGCTGGTGGGGAATATTTTGCAGCCGGGGTGGGTGCTGCAATGACTGGTCGTGGTGCTGATTTGCTGATTATCGACGACCCGCACTCGGAACAGGACGCTTTGTCTGCGTCTGCCTATGATAATGCGTGGGAGTGGTACACATCTGGCCCCCGGCAGCGTTTGCAGCCGGGTGGATCAATTATTATTGTCCAAACTCGGTGGTCAAAGAAGGATATTACGGGCAGGTTACTGACCGCGATGGGCAAAGATGTGATGGCTGATCAGTGGGAAGTCGTTGAATTTCCTGCAATAATGCCGTCGGGGGAACCATTATGGCCTGAATTTTGGCAAAAAGAAGAGTTACTGAAGGTAAAAGCTTCGCTTTCCGTGGGCAAATGGAATGCTCAGTGGCAACAAAATCCCACGTCCGAAGCGACCGCTATGGTCAAGCGGGAGTGGTGGAAGGAGTGGGGAGAGGACTCAATACCTGAGTTGGACTACATAATTCAGTCTTATGACACTGCGTACAGCAAAAAAGAGACGGCTGACTACTCTGCGATTACAACGTGGGGCGTGTTTCAGCCGCATTCAAATGGTGAGCAGCATTTGATTTTGATGGATGCGAAGAAGGGGCGGTGGAATTTTCCTGAACTCAAGGCAATAGCACAGGAAGAATATGAGTATTGGGAACCAGAGTTAATGCTGATAGAGGCGAAAGCGTCGGGTCAGCCGCTGGCTGATGAGATGCGTATGATAAATTTGCCTGTTGCCACGTTCAGTCCGGGTCGCAAGCGCGGTGGCGGGGGTATGGACAAAACAACCCGCATGCATATTGTGTCTCCTATTTTTGAATCAGGCAAAGTATGGTATCCTGCTGGTGAAAAATTCGCTGACGAAGTCATTGAAGAGATCGCATCATTTCCTAATGGCGACCATGATGACTTCTGTGATAGTATGACTATGGCCTTGATGCGTTTTCGTCAAGGCGGTTTTATTAGTCTGGACGGCGAAGAGTTTGAAGACGATGCACCCCCACCTGCTAGAGAATATTATTAATGGCTGAACAACCCCGTACAAGTTATGCAGGCAATCTGCTTAGAGCAGCAGGTCAGGGCCTGACTTTTGGTTTTGGTGACGAACTAGAAGCTATGGCAAGAGCCGCAGCAAGCGACAGAACCTACCAACAAGAAGTCAAAGATATTCGCGAGGACATAGAACAGTTTCGCGAGACAAATCCAGTGGCAGCATACGGGACCGAGATCGCAGGTGCGATACCCACGGGCGTTGGTCTTGGTATCGGGTTACTGAGAGCAGGTATAGGCACCGGGATCCGAGGCGCAGCGAAACTTGGTGCAATCGAAGGTGGGATATATGGTGCTGGTGAAGGCGAAGGTGTAGAGGGCACAATCAAGTCCGCTGCTATTGGTACGGGTATTGGTGCAGTCGGCGGCGCGGTTGGCGAAAAGGTGGTCGAAGCTGCAACGCCAGCAGCCAAAAGAATCTATGGCAGAGTGCGTGAAGCCTTGAGCCGCGAACCTGAGTCCTCTGTTCCTAGAACCATAACTGATATAATCGGAACTGAAGCATTTGTAGATGGTGCTATGATGAACTTCCAGCGCCGTAGTTTTGGTGCGTTGTCTGAAGACGAGTTGATCGCCGCGCATGATAGAATTTCAGATAACATGGACTTTTTCACGCAGGGTGCTTTTCTTGACGGTGACATGAACATTGTCGAGGGTATGCAGGACGAAGTCCTAGCGCGATATCGTGAAGCTGCCCTGTTCCCTGATCTGACAAATGATGAGTTCTTTACCGACAACATGTTATTGCCACAAGTAACATCAAATGAAGGGTTGGATTCGGTCAGAGGACGCTTGCTGAGACAGTTTAATGCTGTCAGTAACGAGATGGCTGGTCGTAGAGGTACAGAGCTAGAACAACTAACACCAGAACAGGCCGCACTTTATAACAACCAGTTTGACCCAATCACACTTGAAAACACAGTCAATGAAGCCGATGAAGCTGCGTTTTTACAGCAGTTGCAGGGTGATGACTTAGCCGCACCACAGGCACCGGCACGAGTAGATTTAGGTGATGAGGCTATCCCGCCGATGCCGCTTTCTTTGGCACAGTCTACAGGTTTTAAGCCACTTAACGACGGCATAAACCCACCAGTTCAGTTGGGTATTGGTGCGCTAGATGAATCACCGGGGTTACACGCTACGGATGTAATTTCCATTGGTTCTATGCCTGATCAGTTTGGTGGCACGGTGATGCATTACTCACCCATTGCTACTAGCTTTGAAAAGCTAGTTCTGGATCCGAAAGGTCTAAAGTTTTCTGCCAGCGGTGAGTTGTCTGCAAAAGACTATTTGGCTCACTTCAATAATGACACCAAAACACCGGGCGGCAGAAGCGAGATAGCTGGTTCGGAGCTAGAGAATATCCTGATTGCCAACCCGGACGAAAAGTACACAATAGACGAAATGCGTACACTGGTACAATCTCGTGTGCCGCAGACCGTTGAACGTCTGTTCTTGGAAGGTGGTACTGGTCCTTTAGCGCCCGACGTTACTGAAGGTCCGTTTAGTAATGATTTACCTTACACCACTGCACAGTATAGATCTGATGACAGAGCGCTGGGACAAGAGCGCGGTGTTATTGTCTACAGTAACTCAGTGCCGACGATAGATGTGCCGGGATACGGCAGAATTAAACCAAACGACAGAGGTGTTAACCACGGCTACTATGATAACTATCCGGGCTACTATGGTCATTTAAGATTTCAAATCATGGATGATGACAACGGAAGACGTTATCTGTGGGTTAACGAGATCCAGTCAAATGCAGTGTCAAACATTTCTAGTGGTTCAAAAGTTGGCGCTGGTTACGTTAAGAGTCTAGAAGATAGACTCATCGCTTACAGTTCAGCAAATCGTGTGAAGATACCGTACACAAAAGAAGTGCACGAGAAGATGCTGAAGCTGGAGTCTATAAAGCCAGAAATTTTGGGTCGTAATGAAACACTGACCAAGCAGATAAAAGAATATCAGGATGAGGCTGATCGGCTCAAGGAAGACCCCACACTAAAGGCCACACCTACTTACACGTTAGCTACGGATAACGAAATCACTAGTGTGTACAAACACGGCATGAATCTTATAAATGACCTTGATCAAAACGATGACATTCGTGCAGCAATTTACAACTACATGCGTGACTATAAACAAGGTGGGGATAGAAGCGACGATTATCTTGATGCAGTAAGAGATCAAATGATTGCATCCGTTGACGCACAAGTTGGTAGCGGCGGCAGCATGTCTGAAGACAGCATTGACGCACTTCTTGACACAGTCAGAATGGCTTTTGACGATACCAATGGTGACTTCACTCAGTTTGTACCGAGATTACGCGCATATGTTAATGACAGCGGGGGAGAATTTTTAGACACAGCGGCTCAAAAAATAATATTTGACTCAGATGAGTTTGTTGATGCCGTGCTGAGTTTGCCCGAAGATGTTAGCGCTGGGTTGAAGCAAAGACTAGAGCAACAAGTCGCTTCTAGAAGGTTCTACGAACCTAAAAGCGATGAGTTTAAGGAGTTAGAAGAAAGAGCCTTGGAGCACTTAAAGGAAAAGCTGGGCAAAGACTTCTATAAAAATAAGTTTCTTCCTGCGTTTGAACAAGTACAAGACGAGGTAGTTGGGGGAACAGGACACGAAAGTATTTTTGATGAAGCCTTTCAGTTTGAAAGCAGCTTAGAAAATGTTGTTGAACACGCGGCAGCAGTGTTTACTAACAGTCAGCGTAACGACGTTTTAGCTAAATTAGCAGATACTCAGACTGAAGCAGACGGTATAGCTGGTCAAGCTTTGCAAGCAAGTCTAGATTATAAAAACGCCATAGAAGCCGAACCGGATGGCGCTGTATTACAGCAGCTACAAAAGATAGCCAAAGACGCGATAGACACAGGCGGCAACAGAGGATTTCAGGCACCAACCCCGTATGCCACTGGAAAAGCTGACTCACAGTTCTATGAGTTTGCTACTAGATCAGCTATCAAACAGGCTGAACAGCTTGGTTTAGACGGTGTTATATTCCCTGACGCAAGATATCTATCTACCGCACCCGGCAGATCCGAGAACCCGGCTTTTCAAAAAAACTACGGAAGTGCTGTAGACAAGTCGCTTAAAGGTTTTTCAAATGCTGGCGGCAGAGTTGAGTTACGCAACAACAGCCAAGATCCAAACCCGATTGTCTTTGGCAACGGAAACACCACCAAATCAGAGTTCACTGTCCGGGGCATTGATCCAAACGACGCTGATGTAGCTGAACAACTGGCACCGCTTCAAGATCAGGTAAAACAAGCAGAAGCAAGGGTAACGCAGCTAGATAAAGAAACAAAAGCGCTAGAAGCACGGTTGGAAGAGATAAAGAACGACCCCAACGAATATAGAGTTGATGCTAGCGGCATTCGTAGACGTATCATTCGCACGGGCACAGACGGAGATATGATCGACTCGGAAAGTCAGAGAGTTGTTAATGATATTAGCAACAAAAAAGAGGAACTCAGACTTGCGGTAGAACGTGCAGACAATCAAAAAGGATCTTTACAGGCGAAAAAGGATGAACTAGCTACTGACTACGCAACACCACTTCGCATAGTAAATTTAAGAGACCCGGCAACCAAGGAAACAGCACAACGCCCCATTAGACGTGCGGCTGGTGGTATGGTAAGATCTGGCATTGGCGCGATGGCTAGGGAAGTGCTGTGATGATAACTGGAAAATCTAAAACAAAAGTTAAGAAGGTAGTCAAGAAACTTGAAAAGGCATCGAAGGCGCATGCTAGTCAAGCAAAGACACTATCTAAACTTGTTAAGAAAACAAACGGTGGCATGGTCAAGGGCTTTAGCCCCATTGCCCGTCCACAAAGATTTAAGGGGGTGTTCTAATGGCATCAAGAAAACGTATTACAAGTCACAAGAAGTCGCGTCAGAAGAAAGAGTTTCGCGGCATTGCACAGCGCCGTGACCCAGAGTTTCGTGGTATTGCTGAACCAAAAAGGTTGCGTGACCCTTTGGCTTTTGAAGACCTAACTAAAGAAACAACGCCAACTGTGTTACCGAAGTCAAAACCAAAGCGACCAGTGGCAAAAAAGAAGTCTTCAGGTGTTACGTTTGACACCAGCGGTACATTACCGGGCAAGACAATCAAAGGTAAGAAGTACGGCGGAGTTATGATGAAAGCCCGTGGCGGCACATTCAAAGGAACATTTTAATGGCATTACCACCACAGATGGTTGACATGGCTATGGGACCCGGCGGTCCCGGCATGACTGCTGAACAAGCCATGACCGAGGTTCAAGTACCGAATACGGATTTACCAGATCTTCCGCCCGGCATTGAGTTAGTTGGTGAAGAAGAGATGGCTATGGAAGTAGAGGCTGAGGTCTATGATCACAATGCTAACTTAGCTGAGATCTTGGACGATTCGGACCTTGGCTCTTTGTCCTCGGACCTTAGTTCAAAGATTGACGAAGACAAGTCGTCGCGTGAAGATTGGGAAACAGCTATTGCGAAGGGGCTGGGTCTGCTCGGCATTAATTATGAAGAGCGCAACGAGCCGTTTATGGGTGCTAGTGGTGTGACTCATCCGTTGTTGGCGGAAGCTGTAACGCAGTTTCAGGCGCAGGCGTATCGTGAGATGTTACCACCGGGCGGTCCTGTAAAGACACAAATACTGGGTGCACAGACACGCGAGTTGGAAGATCAGGCCCAGCGTGTCAAGGACTATATGAATTACCAGATTACCGAGATAATGGAAGAGTTTGATCAGGATACAGATCAGATGCTGTTCTATTTGCCGATTACTGGTTCGACCTTCAAGAAGGTGTACTTTGACGAAACCAAGCAACGTGCGGTGTCAAAGTTTGTGCCTGCTGAAGATTTGGTTGTTCCGTATGCAGCTTCTGACATACGCACTGCGGAGCGTTACACACACGTCTTTCGTATGACAGAGAATGACATACGGAAGCTACAAGTTGCAGGGATATATAGAGATGTTGATTTATCTCCAAGCGAAACTGACGAAAGTGACTCAACAGTCCGTGGAAAAGCTGATGAAATTCAAGGGCTGCGTCCGGGTTATTCTGATGAACTGGTTACACTATATGAAGTCCATGTTGATCTTGACCTTGACGGGTTTGAAGACATGGATCAGTCAGGTGAGCCAACAGGTATCAAACTGCCGTATATTGTCACTATGGACGCAGATTCGGGAAAAATTCTCTCGGTAGTACGCAACTATCGTGAAGATGATCCGATGCGCCGCAAGCGCGATTACTTTGTACACTATAAGTTTTTGCCGGGTCTGGGCTTTTATGGTTTCGGCCTGTTGCACATGATAGGGGGCTTGAGCCGTGCAGCGACTTCAATCTTACGTCAGCTTATCGATGCGGGTACTTTGTCGAACCTACCGGGCGGTTTCAAAGCGCGTGGCGTCCGCATTAGAAACAGCGATGACCCTGTTAACCCGGGCGAGTTCCGCGATCTTGATGTTCCCGGCGGTGATATTCGCAATGCTCTTATGCCACTCCCATACAAGGAGCCTTCTGGTACGTTGGCTCAATTACTCGGGGTGGTCGTTGATTCGGGCAGACGATTTGCACAAGTTGCGGACACAAAAGTCGCAGATGTCAACGCACAGGCTCCCGTGGGAACAACAGTGGCCCTGATTGAGCAGGGTTCAAAGGTTATATCAAGCATACACAAGCGCCTGCACTATGCACAAAAGTCAGAGTTTAGGATGCTGTCGCAGATCTTTGCTAATAATCCTATGCCTTATCCCTATCCTGTTGGGGCAAACATTGACCCACAGATTATGGCTCAGGATTTCGACGGGCGTGTAGATATTCTTCCTGTCTCTGACCCGTCGATCTTTTCTATGGCGCAGCGCTTATCACTGGCGCAGACACAACTGCAATTGGCACAGGCTGCCCCGCAGATGCACAATCTGTATGAAGCCTACCGCCGGATGTATGACGCGCTGGATGTTAAGAACATCGACAGCATATTGCCGCCACCGCAACCACCTGCACCAAAAGACCCGGCGACAGAAAACTCAGAAGCAATGAAGGGAAAGCCACCGCAGGCATTCCCGCAGCAGGATCACCGCGCACACATCCGTGTACACGCGGCGCTGTTGCAGTCACCTGCGCTGGCAGCAAACCCACAAGCCTTCTTGGCGTTGCAGTCACATGTACAGGATCACGTCTCAATGTTTGCGCGTGATATTGTTCAGGAAGTATTTAGAAAAGGTATTGAGCAGGCACAAGCTGCTGGTGAACCTATCCCGCAGATTGATCCAAATGTAGTGGAAGCTATGGTTGCACAGCAGATTGCAGAAACACTGGAGCAGCTTGCACCTATGTTGATGCCTGCACAGCAGGGCGATCCGCTGGTAGAGATCCGTCAGCAAGAGCTAGCAAACGATCAGATGGAAATCCAACGCAAGATGCAAAACGATGCAATGGATTATCAGATCGATCAGGCCAAGATTACTCAGGCTATGCAGCTAGCACAACAGCGTATGTCTGTGCAGCGTGACATTGCCGACGAAAGAAACGATGTCAACGTATACCGCATTAACACGCAGGCTGACTTGGCGAGAAATCGTGGACGATGATTAGATGGCTTAAAAAGTTCTGGTTATACAGAGTTGGTGATATGTCCGAGCACAGGCGGCATACAACTAAGTACGAAGATTTGTGTATGTAATGTTTAAGGTTCTAGTCATTGCTTGCAGTGTGGCGATGCCCGAAAACTGTTATCAGTACCACGACACAAGAGGGCCTTACAAAACACAGGAAAGATGTGCTAGCCGAGCTTATGATATGGCAAACGATATTGCTCAGTACAACAAGGGCAAGGTTATGCCAAAATCGTACAGGTGTATACCGTTGAAAGGGTCAAAACTATGATTCAAGCACTGATTGGACCAGTCACAGGACTGCTGGATAAATTTATTGAAGACAAAGATCAGAAAAACAAGCTGGCGCATGAACTTGCCACAATGGCAGATAAACATGCACAGGAACTTGCAAAAGGTCAGCTTGCTATAAACGCTGAAGAGGCCAAGCACCGTAGTATATTTGTGGCGGGTTGGCGTCCGTTCATCGGCTGGACATGCGGTATTGCGTTAATGGCGCACTTTGTTTTATTCCCGGCGACAGATTTCGTTACAGCCTACATGGGACTTGAAGTACCGCCGATGCCTGCCTTTGACATGGAAAGCTTGATGACTGTACTGCTTGGCATGCTCGGTTTGGGTGGAATGCGTAGCTTTGAAAAGTTCAAGGGTGTGTCTAAGTGATTACGGTAGAGCAGTTTCTACGCTGGAAGGTTCTACCAAGATTTATGATGTTGGTTAGTACGGCTATGTCGTGGCGCTGTGCTGAATGGTTTATGGCTTTGGAAGATCCGACGGCGTCGCAGTCTGCTTTTGTAAGCGTAGTTATGGGAGTAATGACAGGTGTCTTCGGGATCTGGATGGGGCACGAACACAAAGACAACAAAGAGTAACAGTCCGTGCATAGGTGTTTGTACGCTTGACGAAGATGGTATAAGATGTATCGGGTGCGGTAGAACAATCGAAGAGATAATAAGTTATGGCAAAGCCCAGAATAAGTCAGTTCGCTGACGATTTAAACATTAGCAGGCCAAAAGCAAACAAGCTTATGAAGAAGGCTCGTGGTCGCAAAGACGGCGGGTCTGAAATACTAGACAGTTATTCTCCAGAGCTACGCAAGAAGATGCAACGCTTTGAAGATGCAGAGCGTATATTCACTGAAGACACAAGGATTGGTACAATGTCTGATAAGAAGAAAAAAGATAAGAAGCCCAAAAGCTACGAACAGGATAAGACTGACAACCCCGGCACTTTAGAAGATCCTAGAGATGAAATGAATCCACCTGTTGTTGCAAAAGACGGCAAGTACATGAGTTGTCGTGGTGGAGGCAAAGCAATTCAAGGCATGAAGTTCAGCGGAGTTAAATAATGGCTGATCTCGGCGGCTTAGAACCAGATTCTAATAAGCAAAAAGGTGACTTCGGTAAGGAGCCGGATGGATCCTTCTCCTCTCCCGGTAAAGTTGGACCAAACAGTGGATCTGACGCTACAAAAGAATTAGCTAAGAACGAGGTGGAGAGAAACAGAGCGTCGGCAGCGCAAGCTGCGATGAGTGCTGGTAAGTTTAGCCCCGGTTTGGCTAGCGCTATGTATGGCACTAAGTACGGCGCTACTATAGCGGGTGCTCCGTCTTTTGGACAGTTCGTCGAAAACCAAGGTATTACAGCAGATAATGCATACGGCAAACAGGGTGCCTTTAGCAAGTTTTTGGGGATAGATCCTAAAAATGTTAAATACAAAAACATAAACAACGCTGCGACTGCGTATAATAATTACTCAAAATTTATTAATCCAACCAATGATCCTAATCTTCCGGGCTACAACAATCAGTTTGCAACCGCTGAACCGGGTGAATTAAGGAAGGGCTTACAAACATTATTTACAACGCCGGAGACTTACTATGGCCCGGTGCAATCAAATTTTGAACAATTAGGACTGATGGACGCTGCTGCTTTTGGTATGCTCGGCTCGATTCTTCCGGGTGTGGGTCTTCTAGCACCAAGAGAATACGGTCTCGCAGGCACACCTTTTACACCGGATTTCCAGAATGTAGATGAAAGCCCATACTCTACTGCCTTACGCGCTGTTCTTGGTATAGGCACTGGAGAGGTTTCTAGAGCTACATCCGCTACAAAGACGGGTATAGAAAGTTTAGCAGACAGACTTAGATTAGAACTTAGCCCCGATACAGCTTCTTCCCCAGTAGAGTCGGTTACTGAACAGGCTCCTGTACAGGGATTTGAAGACGCTAAATCACAGTTCAGCACTGGTGTTACAAGACCAGAAACCACTATGCAAAAGTACGATCCAAAAACACCTCAACTATTAGGTGTGTTTTCTACAGGAGTTGGTCAGTTTTTAGGACAGCCTACTTTAGACAACCCAGTACCATCTTTAAACAACATTGGCTTATATTAAGGGAAGACAATGAAAATACAAATTACGCTAATTCCAGACGGTATGGACTTGAGCAAAGCTATTCAGGACGGCATGCCTGTTGAGCCGATGGAAGAGGCTTGTCCGATTGCTACACAGGACGTTGATACTAACGAAGAAAACCGTCGTCTTGCTGTTAAAGAAAATCAGTATGGGCCAGCTATCAACCCAGAAGAAAGCTGTGGAACCTGTTCCGTGTTTAATATCACGGAACACATGCAGCAGTGCATGAAAGATGAGTCTGGTGAGGTTGGCTATTGTCAGTTGCTAAAGTTTATGTGCAGTGCTAAGAACAGTTGTGCAGAGTGGGCTGGGGGCGGTCCGATGACAGATTTGCCCGGTGAGCATGAAGAAGGCCCATGTGACTGCGGTAAACCTGACTGCGACTGTGGTATGTAATGGACGCAATAGATTTTTTAAAAAAATACCAAAGACTCTTGAATACCCGAATAGAAGAGCTTAGTCTATCAGTGACTAGCGGCAGTGCTGTTAGCTACGAAGATTACAAAGCAAGAGTTGGCGAAATACAGGGTGTCGCCTTTGCTCTTGATGAACTTAAATCCCTGCTACAAAAGGCTAACTATGACGAAGACTCTCTTAGTACCTGACTACATCCTTGAGCAGCAACGTGCTAAAAAACAAGCCGAAGAAGCTGCAAAATCAAAATCAATCGCAGAACGAGTACCGCAGCCCACAGGTTGGCGGATTCTTGTTATGCCCTATATGGGCAGAGAAAAAACTGACGGCGGCGTTTACATCCCTGATGCCGCTCGTGAAAAAGAAGCCCGTGCGACAACCGTAGCTTATGTCGTAAAGGTTGGCCCCCTCGCATATCAAGACCCCAATAAGTTCGGCGACAATTGTGAGCCGTGGTGCAAGGAAGGCGACTGGGTGTGTATTGGGCGCTACGCTGGATCTCGCTTTAACATTGAAGGCGGCGAGGTTCGTATTATCAATGACGATGAAGTCATTGCCACCATCATCGACCCAGATGATATAAAAACATACGGAGTCTGAGTATGTCTGATGTAGCAGAAAAAGAAGAACTGGAAATCATTGAGCAAGAAGATGATTCACAGGAACTTGCTGTAGAGCAACAAGAGAACGTCGAGCCTGAAGATGATCAAGAAGCGCCCAAGAATGACAATGAGGAAGAGCTTGCTTCATATTCGGAGTCTGTTCAACGGCGCATTCGCACACTTACAGGCAAGTACCGTGAAGAAGAACGGCAAAGACAAGCTGCTATTGAATATGCCGAAGCCGTTAAGAAACAAAATGAAGAGTTAAAGTCAAAGCTAGAAAACCTAGATAAGTCTTATCAGGGTGAGTTTGGTAGTCGTGTTGAATCGCAGATTGAATCCGCCAAGCAGGCGTATCAAAAAGCATATGACGACGGCGATGCTGAAGCCATGTTTGAGGCGCAAAAGAATTTAAGTAAGCTGGCTTTAGATCAGGCACGGTTAGAAGAGTCTAAATCTAAGCGCGAAGCGGCGGCAGAAGTTGTTGAAGCACAGCCGCAACAGCAACAAAAACAGCCACAGCCGCAACAACAAGCCGCACCAGACCCCAAGGCAGAGGCTTGGGCGACCAAAAATGAGTGGTTTGGGCAGGATCAAACCATGACATATGCTGCTTTTGGCCTACATAGGCAATTAATTGAGGATGAAGGATTTGACCCATCGTCCGATGAGTACTATAATGAGCTTGATCGTAGAATACGGACCGAGTTTCCTCATAAGTTTAAGGAAAAGGTTCGTGATACGGGACCCAGAGTCGCTTCTGCTGAGTCCACGGCTTCTAAGTCGTCATCACCAAAGAAGCGCAGAACAGTCAAACTTACGCCTTCGCAAATTGCCATTGCGAAACGCTTGAATGTTCCGCTTGAAGAATATGCAAAGTACGTTAAGGAGTAAGGACATGGCTGATAGAACTACACGCGAATCAACATCACGCGCAAAAACCACACGGCGTAAGCCGTGGACACCGCCATCAAAGTTGGCAGCACCTGAAGCCCCAGCAGGCTATCAGCATCGTTGGATCCGCACATCAATTCGTGGTGAAGATGATCGCACAAATGTAGCCGCAAAGCTGCGGGAAGGATGGGAACCAGTCCGTGCGGATGAATATCCAGATCTGGCTGATCAGTTTCCAACAATTGATGATGGTAAGTACAGTGGAGTCATTGGTGTAGGCGGTTTAATGCTTGCACGGATTCCAGAAGAAACGGTTGAAGAAAGAACTGAGTATTATCGGGAGCAGACCCGCAATCAAATGAAGGCCGTTGACGATAACCTGATGAGGGAACAACATCCCTCAATGCCTATCCATAACGATAGGCAAAGTCGTGTATCATTCGGGGGCAAAGATTAGTCCCCTTAATCTGATAAGGAGTAAGTAATGGCAAACACTAATGTTGCCTTCGGCCTCAAGCCGATTAATACCGCAGGTAGCGCACCAGCTACTCAAGGTACTAATGCATACTTCATCGACAGCGCCGCTAGCGCGATCTTTCAGGGATCAATGGTAAAGGCCGATAACGGTGGTGAAATCGTTATTTGTTCTGCATCCGGCGATACTGAGGCTCCCGTTGGCGTTTTTGCTGGCTGTGAATATGTATCATCAACGACTGGTAAGAAAGTCTTCTCAAACTACTGGCCCGGTTCAGGTGCCGACACAAACTTCGATATCATCGGGTTTGTGTACGACAACCCGCTCCAGCGCTTTATAGTCGCGACAGACGCTACCATCACTAACAAAGCAACTGCTGTTGCTGCCATTTTTGAGAACTCACAGTTCAACAGTGGTGCAAGCGGTAGCACAACCACAGGCATTTCTAGCGCACAGCTTGATGTCGCAACTCTCGATTCATCTAACGCCTCTCTTCCTTTGAAGATTGTGGGTATTTTGGATGACGCCGAGAACGCCGACTTCACTGCCGCTGGTATTCCTATGATTGTGATGCTTAACAATCACGCGCTGCTTCAGTCTGATTCTGAAGCCGCTATTTCATAAGGGAGTGTAGATAATGGCTATTTCTCGCGCACAACTCGCCAAAGAACTAGAGCCGGGTCTAAACGCTCTCTTTGGTATGGAATATGGTCGCTACGAAGGTCAGCATTCTGAAATCTTCGACACTGAGGCATCAGATCGTGCCTTTGAAGAAGAGGTAATGCTGTCAGGTTTCGGGGCTGCGCCGACTAAAGGTGAAGGCACAGGTGTATCTTACGACGATGCACAGGAAGCTTACACTGCTCGGTACAACCACGAGACAGTAGCAATGGCTTTCTCAATCACTGAAGAAGCTGTTGAAGACAATCTGTATGATCGTCTGGCCTCTCGCTATACTCGTGCACTCGCACGGTCAATGGCACACACAAAGCAGGTTAAAGCTGCATCAATCCTGAACAACGCATTCTCTGCTGGCGCATTTGCTGGCGGTGACGGTGTTGCTCTTTGTGATGCATCGCACCCGCTGACATCAGGTGGCACTTTCGCCAACGAACCATCAGTAGCTGCTGATTTGAACGAAACTTCTTTGGAAGACGCTCTGATCAACATTGCTGGTTTTGTTGATGAGCGTGGCCTGATTGTTGCTCTTCGTGGTATGAAGCTGATCATCCCACGTCAGTTGCAGTTCGTTGCAGAACGTCTGCTCGTATCAAACCTTCGGGTAGGTACAGCCGACAATGATATCAACGCTATCAAGTCATCAGGCATGCTGCCTGAAGGTTATGTAGTCAACGACTACTTGACCGACACTGATGCGTTTTTCATCAAGACTGACGCACCGAATGGCCTAAAGCACTTTGAGCGTTCTGCTCTTGCAACTAACATGGACCCAGACTTCGACACTGGTAACATGCGGTTCAAGGCCCGTGAGCGTTACAGCTTCGGCTTCTCAGACCCACGTTGTGTATTCGGTTCACCGGGCGCATAATTGTAGGCATAATAAAGTAGAAGGGCGGCTATTCAGTCGCCCTTTTTTTATGTATAATCACTTATCCCTGACAGTCGCATGGTGCGGCTGACACTAGCCACGACAGGAGATCTAAATGGCTCGTTCTACTTTCTCCGGTCCCGTCAAGTCTGACGCGGCCTTCATTTATCCGGTTGTTACAACTGCGAACCTTCCAGCAAACGCGGATGTTCCCGAAGGGACTGTTTATGTAATCAGCGACAATGGTTCTGGTAACAACGAGTATTGTTTGGTAATCAACACAGGCGCTGCTTGGGTTACCGCTATAGGCGCGGCACTTAGCTAGTAGGAGGGCGTAATGGCTGCTTCTATTACAGCAAAAACAGTTACAGCTACCGGAACAGTGCTGGGTGGTAGAAATCGTTTAAAAGCTTTCTATGTAAAGACAGCTTCCAGCGGGTCACCTGCGGTGGTGTTTAAAAACGGCAGCGGCGGTGCAACTCAACTGTCTATGGTGTTTCACACATCGGATGACAATCAAATCACCATACCCGATCACGGTATGATCTTCGATGACGAGTGTCATGTGACGCTTACCAACGTGGATTCGCTCACTGGATTCTTTGGCTAATGGCTAGAAAGCCAGCCAAAATGCCAAGTCGTAACAAGAAAAATTTCCGCTCCACAAAATCTGGAGCGGGGATGACCAAGGCTGGTGTGGCGGCGTACCGCCGTGCCAACCCCGGGTCAAAGTTAAAGACCGCTGTTACTGGTAAAGTAAAGAAGGGGTCAGCATCTGCTAAACGTCGCGCTTCATACTGTAGTCGTTCAAAAGGACAGATGAAGATGCACAACATTAATTGTAGCAAGACGCCTAAAAAGCGTATCTGCGCTGCCCGGCGGAGATGGAAATGTTAAACATATTCGTTACGGCTATACTTGGTTTTGTGGCTTGGATTGCAATGTCGATTGTAGATCTAAAGACAGATACGGCTGTAATAAATCAGAAAGTTAGCGAAAATCACAAGATGTTAACAGTCTTGTGGGATGATTTTTTGGAGAACAGAGATGGCGATATCGCGTGGGTCAATGAGACAGCAGGTGTCAAAGCCTCCACAAAAAAGCAAGTGGAGTAAAAAACGTAAAACAAAAGTAAACTGCAAACGTCCACGCGGGTTTAGTGAAAAGGCACACTGTGCAGCAAAAAGGAAAAGGAAGAATGGCTAAAGATGCATGTTACCAAAAAGTTAAGCGCAGATATAAGGTCTTCCCGTCGGCGTATGCAAGCGGGGCAATCGCCAAGTGTCGTAAAGTCGGTGCAGCAAACTGGGGGAACAAAACTAAAAAAGCCAAAGGTGGAACATACAAGTACCGCACAACCAACATATATTGATAGTGGCGACATAAAGCTGACGCCACGATAGGGAGATAAAAATGGTAGTGGCAGAAGTGCTGACCGGAATTGCTCTAGTACAGCAGTCTGTCAAATTTATCAAAGAAAACATATCCACAGCGCAGGATATAGGACAGATAGCTGGTCAGATAGACAGTCTACTAACTGGCGAGAAGCAGGTACAAGAACAACGTGCGAAGAAATCAGGTTCAGGAATAGGTGATCAGTTTGGTATTAATAAGGTCGCGCAAGAAGTTATAGATGCTAGGTTAGCGCAAGAAAAAATAAACGAAATGCGTACACTGGTCGATATGCGCTTTGGACCGGGGACTTGGCAGAGTATTGTAGATGAACGAGCCAGACGGATACAGGAAGCAAAGGAGCAGGCCGCGCAGGCTAGAAAAGAACAAAGGTTAAAGCAGCAAGAACTAGAGGAAGCCATAAAGACTACTTTAATAATCGGGGGTGTTATTCTAGTTGCTGTAGCATTGTTTGCGTTTCTAATGGTGTCTGTAGCGTGGGCCGCAGGATATTAATATGGCAGTAAGAAAGACCAAAAAAGGTGCGTCACTCAAGCGGTGGTTCAAAGAAGAATGGAAAGATGTACGCACGGGGAAGCCGTGTGGGCGTCGCAAGGGTGAAAAACGGGGTACTCCATATTGCCGCCCCTCCAAACGTGTCAGTTCTAAAACTCCCAAAACCTCGGGAGAAATGACAGCCGCTGAAAAACGTAGTAGAATATCACAGAAGAAAAGTTTAGGTCAGCCAGCAGGCAAGCCACGTCGTGTTAAATCACTAAAGAGAAGGAAGAAATAATGTCACACTGTTCTCCTCGTAAAGCTATGGGCGGCGCTATGTCTATGCCCACTCGTAACAGCAAAGGTCCTATGCGGAATCGTTTTAAAATGGGCGGCGGTAACTTCCCTGATTTAAGTGGTGACGGAAAGGTTACACAAAAAGACATTTTAATTGGTAAAGGCGTAGTCAAAAAAGGTTACGGCGGCACACACAGGAAGAAGTAAATGGCAACTTCAGGATCGTACAACTTTGAGCTAGACGTAGCTGAGATTATCGAAGAAGCATACGAGCGGTGCGGTCTTGAATTACGCACGGGCTACGATGCTAAAACAGCACGTCGCTCTCTTAACTTAATGTTTGCGGATTGGGCCAACCGTGGTCTTAACTTGTGGACAGTGAAGCAAGGCACACAAGCTTTGACTCAGGGCACAGCTACCTACGCATTTAACGCAACATACACTGACCTGCTAGAAGTTGTGATTCGTCGCAGCGGTGTAGACTACGAGCTAACCCGCATGTCCCGCGCAGAATACTTGGCACTGCCTAACAAGACAACACAAGGCCGTCCTAGCCAGTATTACTACAACCGCAAGATTATCCCAGAGATTACATTGTGGACCACACCCGAAAACTCCACTGACACGTTGGTGTACTACTATGTGTCTCGTATTGAAGATGCCGACACGCTAGTTAATACAAATGATCTGCCTTTCCGGTTCTACCCTTGTATGGTAGCTGGCTTGGCGTACTACTTATCTGTAAAGAAGGCACCAGAACGTGTGCAGTTGCTGAAGTCCATGTACGAAGAAGAGTTCCAACGTGCGGCGGCAGAAGACGAAGATCGTGTGCCACTCAAGATTCAGCCAAGTATACAATACTTGAGGGTTAACTAATGGCGCGATATGCTTCAGGTAAAAAAGCTTGGGGTTACTCAGACAGATCCGGGTTTCGGTATCGTCTGGCTGAAATGATCACTGAGTGGAATGGCGCTAAAGTTGGCCCGGATGAGTACGAGCCAAAGCACCCGCAGCTAGAGCCGATACGTCCGGGTTCTGACCCGCAAGCTTTGTATCAGCCAAGACCAGATCAACGGACTGAGACAGAAGGTCAAAGACTTCTTCTAACCCCAAATCCTTTTGAATCAGGAACGGCTGGATCTTCAGTTATAACTGTGTTTGAGCCTTCTCATAACCGCAGCACATCGGACGTTGTTATTTTTCGTAAGGTAAATGCATTTGACGGATTTACTTCTGCTAATCTACAAAAGGCCGCAGGATTTTCAATTACTGTTGTAGACTCTAATTCTTACACCATAACTGCGGTTGGCACAGCATCTGTTGGTAATTTAAGAGGGGGCGGACTTAATATAACTGTTGCACCCGGAACAGCGTCATCTACAGCCGCATCGACCTTTGACGCAACAAATGTTACACTCGACTCAACAAATAAGACTTTCGACGAGGGTTAAATGGCAAAGCAGGCAGTAGGAATTGGAACAACGGCAAATGACGGCACTGGAGACAGTCTTCGTGTTGGTGCGGACAAAATAAACGATAACTTTGATGAGATTTATGCAGCGTTAGGTAATAGTTCCAATGTCCTAACGGATATTATAGATGCAAACGGTCTTTTGGACGTTAGTTCCGGGGCCAATAAAATAGTATTTTATTACGCTGCTCTTAGTGATTTACCAAGTGCATCCACATATCACGGGGCTGTGGCTCATGTTCATGCAACGGGTGGTCTTTATTTTGCTCATGGTGGTAACTGGCTTAAATTGAACGACGAAACTAGTGGTCCAGTGACTAAATACACAACGACTGCGGCGACAGGATCTGCTTATCAATTTTCTGGACCGGGAGCTACTGCTGGAAACAACCCCAATTTTAGCTTTTACAAAGGTCACACTTACCTGATAGATAACTCTTCGTATGTTAGCGGTCACCCGCTACAGATAAGAACTTCTTCTGGCGGCTCGGCTTTTACAACAGGTGTTACAGATAATTTCAATAGCACTCAGGGGTTAACTCAATTTATTGTTCCGCATGAGCCTAGTGATACGTCTTTGGTATATCAATGCACCACTCATAGCGGCATGGTTGGAAACATAACAATAGTATAGTGAACATAAAATGTCTTTTACATACGCAGAGCTAAAAACAGCTATTCAGGATTTTGCAGAGAACACGGAAACAACTTTCGTGACGAACCTGCCTGTGTTTATACGCAGCGCAGAAGACCGGGTGTTTACACTTGTTGACTTAGAACTATTTCGCAAAAACGCAAATGCCACACTAACACTTGGAAGTGAATATTTGACGGTTCCTAGTGATTACCTTGCCCCTTTTTCTCTACAGATAACCACAGCAGGTAGCAAATCATTTTTAGATTTTAAGGATGTGAACTTTATTCAACGGTATGCGATAGATACGAATGCTAACGGTACACCAAAATACTACGGTGTATTTGATGTAAACAATTTTATACTTAGCCCCACACCAGACGCAGCCTATACAACAGAACTTCATTATTACTATCGCCCAACCAGCTTAACGGCAGGAGTTGACAGTGGCACAAGCTGGCTGAGCACTAACGCTCCAAACGTCCTTCTTTACGGCTCACTTGTCGAGGCGTATACTTACATGAAGGGCGAAGCAGACATGATGCAACTGTACGAACAAAGGTTTGCACAGGAAATACAGCGTCTAAAAGATTTGGCAGAAGCTAGAGAGAATAGCGATGCCTACAGGAGAGGTCTACCTGATAGGCCACGCACTTAACTAGGAGTAAAGAACGATGGCAACATCAAACGCAGCAACCACCTACTTGGAGAACAAGCTTCTTAGCTTTCTCTTCAAAAATAACGCTGGAAGTCTTTCGACCCCGGGCGACAGTATTTATGTTGGGCTAGCAACGGCAGTAAGTGACGCGGAAGCTGGCTCATTAACAGAAGCTACTTTTGGAAGTTACGCTAGACAGCAAGTCACAGCAGCAAATTGGACTTTGGCTTCTTCTTCTGCTGACCAACAAACGGTAACAAACGCGGCAAACATTGAGTTTCCTGCATCCACGGGTACATCAAACACTATTACACATGCCTTTATTGTAGACGCGGCTAGCTCTGGAAACATTTTGTTCGTTGGCGCACTCGACGCTAACAAAACGATAGCCAGTGGAGACATCTTTAGAATCAATGCAAGTAACTTAACTATTGAGTTGAAGTAATGGCACTGGTCCTTAAAGATCGTGTAAAAGAAACCACAACCACCACAGGCACTGGCACATACACACTAGCTGGCGCGGTAACTGGTTTTGAAACATTTGGTGAAGTGGGTGATGGCAACACTACCTACTATACATGCACCGATGGAACGGACTTTGAGACAGGTATTGGCACCTACACGACTTCTGGCACGACATTAGCTCGTACAACTATCTTGCAGTCCAGTAATTCAGATGCTGCGGTGAATTGGACTTCAGGAACCCGTACAATATTTTGTACCTTGCCAGCAGAAAAAATGGTTTTTTTAGATGCTAGCGGAAGCGTACAAGGGTTTACAGAGCAAGACCCGCAAGCGCTGGCTTTTGCAATTGCGTTAGGATAAAGACATGGCGAACTCGTTTAAGACAGTCACAGACACAGCGGTAGGTACGAGTCCGGCTACAATCTACACCTGCCCCGGCGCTACAGAAACAACCATCATCGGCCTGAACGTGGCTAACATCCTGACATCTACAATCACGGTGGATGTGCAATTAGAAAACAATGATGGCGACAATGTGTATATCGTAAAGGACGCAATCGTCCCTGTTGGATCTTCGCTCGTTGCAGTTGGGGGTGATCAAAAGATTGTTATGAACGCATCAGATGTGCTGAAGGTTACGGCTAGTCAGGCAAGCGGCGCGGACGTAACAATGTCAATTCTGGAGATCACCTGATGCCTATCTCTAAAGTCATAAATGGTGGTGTAGCGGCATCGGGCATACCGTCTGGGGGCATCATTCAGGTGCAGAGAACGATGTTTACTGGCACGAACTCAGTGTCGCTAACAGCAGTTACTAACACTGCACTGACAGATTTAACAGTCAACATTACACCAGCAAGCGCATCAAGTGTCATTCAACTACAGGCGCATGTCTTCGTGGAATTTGGTGTTGAAGGAAATGATTGGGAACACGTTTTCTTTTTCTACAGAGATAGCACCAAACTTGGACATGCGGCGGCAGGAAGTCGGAAGGTTGGTGTTAGTATGGCAACGAGAACTTTTCGCCTTTCGGATAACAACTCTACGCCAAACATTGCTCGATATGATTATTTCGACACGCCAGCAACAACCTCAACAATCACATACAAGGTTGGCATACAACTTATGACTGACGACACACTCTACATCAATAGAACACTTGGCGACCAAGATGCCAATTACACGGAAAGAGGCATCTCATTCATCTCAGCAACAGAGATAGCGGGCTAAGAACATGAGCTATGTAGGCGGCGCACCCGCAAAATCCCTAGCATCTCCAACCAGCCAGTATTTCAATGGCGATGGTTCAACGACCGTGTTCACACTAAACCGCGCCGTGAACGTATCTGAAGACTTAGAGGTTTTTGTAAACAACGTCCAACAGGAGCCGGGGGTTGGCAAGTCATACACAGCCAGCGGCACCTCACTGACCTTTGACGCCGCGCCATCTTCTGGCACCAATAACGTGTACGTTGTGTACCGTGGATTTTCAGAACGAGCTATTCGTTTTCAGCAGGCTGGATACTTTCAGGGTGACAACGGCATCACGGGCGATGAAGCGAGCGGCAGGGGCGATATCTTCCGTGTACACGAAAAGCAACTTGATACAAGTGTGACGATTGCTGGTACGGACAATGCTCTTTGTGCAGGTCCGTTGACGTTAGCAACAGGGGTGGTTATCACAGTCTCTACTGGTGGTACATTGGTGATAGCATGAGCGAGTTAAGAGCAGACACAATCACAGCAAGTGATGGCACCAGTCCTGTCACTCTGACTAAGCAGAGTGCGGCGAAGTGTTGGTCAAACGTAAGTAGTTCTCAAGTAATTAATGACAGCTTAAATGTAAGCAGTATTACTGATAGTGCTACTGGAAACTATGATTTAAATTGGACAAACTCGTTCAATAATACTAGCTACAGTCACGTTGGCGCAGATGGATTTTTTGGAAATTTCAACACAGAGCCGAACACGTTATCTACTGGTGAAGCAAATGTTTATATTTATAACAACTCTTTTGCATTAGTAGATGCTTCATTTGCAACGTCAGCACACGGAGATCTAGCATGAGTGAGATAAAAGTAGATACCCTCACTGGCAAGACCACCGCCAACGACATCACAGTGACTGTTGGTGCTACTGCTACGCAGTCTCTGCAACAGGGGCTGGCGAAGGCGTGGGGGGAATTTGACGGTTCCGCTGGAACTATAAGTTATGGGGACAGTTTTAATTGCGCTTCATTAACAGATAACGGAACATCTGATTATTCTTCAGCAAGAACTAACAATATGGGAAATGCTTTATACGCTGTTTTTGGGACATCAGGAAAATCAACCACTAGCGAAAGAAATTTTAATATTCCTGATGGTCAGTTTCCAAACACAACGTCATCATTTCGTATGCAAATAACTACTTCTGATGGTGCGCTAGCATCAGACCAAGCAACTTTTATTAGTTTTGGTTCATTAGGAGACTTAGCATAATGGCTGGAAAAATTGTAGCAGATACGCTGGAACACAGCACCGCTGGGTCAATCGCCACGAACTATGTTGTGAATGGTAGTGCGAAGGGCAGTGTTACCTTTTTTGCAGACGGGATTGATGATGCAGAGGGCATAACAAGTTTTGTAGATAATGGGACTGGCGATTACAGTTTTTCAATAACTAATGCTATGTCTGATGTAAATTATCGCATTGTTATGGGCAATAGTTCAACTACAACAAATAATGGCAATGCTGCTTATTTTAGTAAAACTACATCTAGTTTCAATATAAAGTCATACCGTGCCCAAGATGGGACTCAAGCAGATTTAAACACAGGTGCAATAGCAGCCGGTTGTTCTGTAGTAATATTCGGAGACCTCGCCTAATGCAGACACCAGAGTTCAAAGGCACTCACCTATTTGACCGCCTATGCTGGGCAAAGGAAAACCTAGACGGTGTGCAGTCAGACTACCGTGTGGTCTATGAAGACAGCGTAGATGAGTGCGCCAAGATACTTGTGCCTGACCCTAACTGGCTGGCGTGTGCGCTACAGGGCGGTATCCTGCCACCTGTGTGGGTGTATCACGAACTGGCAAAGGACGAAGCGCAGCCCGACTTCAAGAAGCATACAAGAGGTTACTTGTTGCACCAGACAGAGCCTGTCGGTGCGATGACTGAAGAAGAAGCGATTGAGTACCTAATTCAGAAAGATGTGCCACAGCACGTCTGGCAGAATTGGGATAGCGGCAATAAGCCGAAGATGGTAATATGCAAAAAGCAACAATTACCGAGCACTAGAGAATGGCGCAATTCGTGGCGCATATCTGATGAACTAG
>VMHT01068896.1_pt1 | contig 58121 bp, 64 predicted proteins | sample 4693611 | NCBI WGS metagenome assembly VMHT01 (sample SAMN12280063, study PRJNA550983) | marine metagenome | isolation source: seawater sampled from same location over 5 years 0.02-0.2 micron viral filtrate | place: USA: collected off the coast of southern California halfway between the port... ... | reverse complement strand
GGTACAAACGTACCAGACTCTAAACTACATGTATATGGTAATAATAACATATTAAGGGTAGAAAGTCCTAGCGCAGCCGCTAGAATACGCCTCCAATCACCGAATGATCAATCATCTTCAATTATTTTTGATAGATCAGGGCAAAGTGGTATTGGAAGTATGTTATATAACAATAGCAGTAATTATTTATCCTTTACTACTAATTCAGCTGAAAGAATGCGTTTGAATTCATCTGGTAATCTTGGTTTAGGTACAACCTCACCAGACAGTAAATTAGATGTAACCGGCGGTGATATTACAGTTAATACATCTGCTGCTGGCTTCATGAACTTTAAATATGGTTCAGCTGGGAGTGAATCAACTGTAGGCACTATAACCACAGATGGTCTTGATTTAAGGATAAATTCAGTAGCCGACACAATTTTTCAACCTACAGGTAACGTTGGTATAGGAACAACAAGTCCTGCAGAAAAACTTACAGTGTCTGGTACTATTAGCGCTGGAGGTTATAGTAGTGATGTTTGCTCTAATACATGTTTAGGCTCTAGAGCGTTAATTTCAAATACTTCAGGTACTAGTAATGTTGCAGTAGGTTGTACTGCATTACAAAATAATACTACAGGTTGTAAAAATATTGCTATAGGCTGTAGTACTTTACTTTATAATACAATCGGTAATTTTAATGTAGGTGTAGGGTCACGTCCATTAGTGTTTAACTCAATCGGTTGCGCTAACGTTGCAGTAGGTTATGAAACAATGTTTTATAATAAAACAGGCGGATGTAACGTTGCTCTAGGTTATCAAACTTTATACTCAAACAACGTCGGTTCTCATAATTTTGGTGCGGGGTATCAAAGCTTATATAACAGTACATCAAGTTGTCATAATACAAGTATTGGTTATAGGGCTATGATCAACAATACTACTGGTTGCTCTAATGCTGCTATTGGTAGTCAAGCTTTACGTAATAATACTACTGGTAATTATAACACTGCTATAGGTATTAACTCTTTATATAATAATACAACCGGTGATAGAAATACAGCTATAAGTATTAACGCTTTATATAGTAATACAACAGGGGAGTATAATACTGCTATAGGTACTAATGCTTTATATGGTAATACAACAGGGTGTAATAACACCGCTATAGGTAGGTGCGCTTTACGTAAATCATTATCTGGTAGTAGTAACTTTGCAGTTGGTGTAAATGCTTTATGTAACAACTACGGTGGTAATTATAACACTGCTATTGGTACAAATGCTTTATGTAAAAATACAGAAGGTTTTTGTAATACTGCCATAGGTAGAGCAACATTGAGATGTAATACAACTGGTAGTCATAACGCTGCTATTGGCCCTTATGCTTTATGTAAAAATACAACAGGAAATTATAATACTGCTATTGGTAATAATGCATTACTTTTTTCTTTATCTGGATGTGATAACTTTGCCGCTGGTGGAGCTGCTTTATATAATAACTACGGTGGTAGTTGTAACACTGCCATAGGTCAATCTGCAATGAGATGTAATACTACTGGTTGTTATAACGCTGCTATTGGTAGTCAAGCTTTACGTTGTAATACAACTGGTGTGCATAACACTGCTATTGGTTTTAGTGCTTTATATAAAGCACTTTCTGGTGGTTTTAACACTGCTATTGGACAATACGCTCTATGTAGCAACTATGGTGGTAGTTGTAACACTGCTATTGGTTATAGTGCTTTATGTAATAACACAGAAGGTAGTAATAACTTCGCTGCTGGTCTATGTACTTTATGTAAAAATACAACAGGCGATGATAATACTGCAATAGGTAAACAAACTTTACTCAGCAATACAACCGGTAGTTGTAACACTGCCATAGGTCCATCTGCAATGAGATGTAATACTACTGGTTGTTATAACGCTGCTATTGGTAGTCAAGCTTTACGTTGTAATACAACTGGTGTGAATAACACTGCTATTGGTTATAGTGCTTTATATGGCTCACTTTCTGGTAATGAGAACATCGCTAGTGGTACATGCGCTCTATATGGCAACTACGGTGGTTGTTGTAATATTGCTATCGGTAAAGACTCACTAAAACAAAATACTACCGGTAGTTGGAACACTGCGGTAGGTAGAGAAACGATGCGCTCTAACACTACAGGTTATAGTAATGCTGCTTTTGGTAATCTAGCACTATGTGGAAATATCACCGGTGATAATAATATTGGTGCAGGTTATCTGGCTTTGGGTGATAATGTATCTGGTTCATGTAACGTGGCTGTTGGCCATCAATCACTTAAGCAATCTGTTTCCGGTTGTAATAACTTTGCCGCTGGTCAGTGCGCTTTATATAGTAACTACGGCGGTGGTTGTAACATTGCGATTGGCTTGCATACAATGAGATGTAATACTACTGGTTGTTGTAATAATGCTATAGGCCGTGTTGCTTTATACAGCAATACAACAGGAAATCATAATCAGGCTATAGGTAGTTCTGCTCTTTACAGTAATACAACAGGGGAGAATAATATTGCTATAGGCCGTGTTGCTCTATACAGCAATACAACAGGGTGTAATAACACCGCTTTAGGTTGTGCTGCTTTATATGATAATACATGTGGTTCATGTAATGTCGCTATTGGTTACCAATCACTCAAATCCAACACAGAAGGTCAATGTAACATTGCTATGGGTAAGGAAGCCTCATTCTACAATACAACTGGTGGGTGTAATGTTGCGTTTGGTCCTTATGCCTTACGCTGTAATACAACAGGTATTCATAACTTCGCAGCAGGTGCTAATTCCATGGAGAGAAGTCTATCTGGTTGTCAAAACATAGCTATTGGCCAGCAAGCACTTTATGAAAATTACGGTGGTTGTTACAATAACGCGATGAATTATCTCGCTTTGCATTGTAATACAACTGGTGCATATAACATTGCTTTCGGGGCCTTAGCACTTAGATTTAATACATCTGGAGACTATAACACTGCTTTAGGATCACAAGCTTTGTATTGTAATACAACAGGTGATAATAACATTGCACTTGGATCCAGTTCGCTCAGAAACAACAAAACTGGGCGTAAAAACTTTGCTGCCGGTTCTTCAGCTCTTCAGAATGCTATATCTGGGCATTATAATGCTGCTATTGGTGAGCTAGCGCTGGCATCAAATTACGGTGGTCATTATAATACTGCGATTGGTTATCTATCCCTGCAATGTAATACAACTGGTGCTTGTAACATTGCAATAGGTAATCAATCTTTACGATTTTCTGTTTCCGGTAGTAATAACTTTGCCGCTGGTAGCACAGCTTTGTGTGGCAACTATGGTGGGTGTAATAATACTGCTATAGGTAACCAGGCTTTATGCGATAATACAACAGGTAATCATAATACTGCTATAGGTAACCAGGCTTTATGCGATAATACAACAGGTAATAATAATATTGCTATAGGTGATGGTGCTTCTAGAAGCAATATAACAGGTGATCATAATAAGGCTATAGGTCAATATTCTCTTTTATCTAATACAACAGGAAGTCATAATACTTCTTTAGGTTATTATACTTTAGGTGGTAATACAACAGGAAGTAATAATACTGCTATAGGAAATAGTGCTTTACGTATATCGTTATCCGGTTGTCATAACTTCGCTGCTGGTCAAAGTTCTTTATATAGTAACTGGGGAGGTTGTTGTAATACATCTATTGGTTATCTTTCTCTGCAATGCAATACTACTGGAACTGCTAACACAGCAATTGGCGCTCAAAGTTTGAGAAATAATACTACTGGTAGTAATAACGTAGCCCTCGGTCCAATAACTCTGTTTAACAATACAACAGGCGGGGATAATATTTCGTTAGGTTGTAATGCATTATATGGGAATACAACAGGGGGATGTAACTTTGCAGCAGGTGTGTATTCCCTAGCGAATAACTTATCTGCTAATCATAATACTGCTATTGGACACTACGCGCTGCTGCAAAACTATGGTGGTTGCCATAACACTGCTTTAGGTTGTGAGGCTTTAAAATCTAATAAAACCGGTTCTTCCAACTTTGCAGCAGGTCTGTGCGCTTTATATAATAACTGTTGCGGTAGTTGTAATACTGCTATAGGTAAAGATGCTTTATTCTCAAATACATCAGGGGGATGTAATAATGCTATAGGCCTTGGAGCTTTATACACCAATACAACAGGAACGTATAATAATGCTATAGGTAGACAAGCTTTATTCCTTAATACAACAGGATGTAATAATAATGCTTTAGGACAGAGTGCTTTAAACAACAATACATGCGGTAATCATAACACCGCGATTGGTTGTGAGGCTTTGAAATCTAATACATGTGGTTGTCATAATTTTGCAGCTGGTGAATATTCTCTTCATGACAACACAACGGCCTGTTATAACGTAGCAATTGGTAAAAACGCTTTATGTGCTAATACAACTGGCTGTCGTAACACTGCGTTAGGTCAAGATGCATTAAAAAATAACACTGAAGGTAATTGGAATTTTGCTGCAGGTCAAAATTCACTAAAAGATAATGTAGACGGTAATTCTAATGTAGCATTAGGTTATTATACACTGTGTAATAATTGCACTGGTAACTACAATATTGCATTAGGTCACCAGGCTTTATTTGAGGTAGAGGCAACTCACAGTAATATTGGTATAGGATTTTATGCAGGTTTAAACACTACCGGTGATTGTAATATTGCTATCGGACACTCAGCAATGCAAAGCAACACAACTGCTGATAATAATATAGCTATTGGTCTTTATACTTTGTATTGTAATCAGACTTCATCAGGTAATGTAGCAATAGGTGCATCTGCAAGTTGTAAGGTGACTGGAGAATGTAATACATCGCTAGGTACAGTAGCTTTAACGAATACCACAACTGGAACTAAAAACACAGCAATAGGTCATTCATCTGCTCGTAGTAATGTAGATGGAAATTGTAATACAACCCTAGGTGTGTTATCATTATTTAGTAATACTGATGGTGATAATAACGCAGCTATAGGATATGCTGCTGGTAGATATGCTAGCAATGGCTCAACAGCAGCCAGCTCACCAGATAATAGTACTTATATAGGTGCTCAGGTAAGAACAGGGACAGCTACTCCCACAAACGAAACTGCTATAGGTTATCTTGCTTGTGGTTGTGGTGATAATACTATTAATCTTGGTAACTCAAGTGTAACAGTTGTTTGCTCAAATGGTACATTCTCTACAGTTTCAGATAGACGGGATAAGACATGCATTTGTGATATTGAGCATGGTTTAGAATTTATCGGCGATCTTCGCCCAAGAACTTTCAATATGATTACTGACAGAAATGATCCAGAAGGGTCTATTAGCTGTAAGCGCCATGGCTTTATTGCACAGGAAGTTCTAGAACTTGAAGGTCAAGATAATGTTATTGTTAACACAACTAATCCAGACCGACTTGGTTATACCGGTGAACATATTATACCGATTCTCGTTAAAGGTATGCAAGAGCAACAAGCTATTATTGATAATCTAACATCAAGACTAGAGGCTCTAGAAGGGTAAAACTATACTACAGATATACATATAGAATCAGTTAAACTGGCTTAGACAAGGTCTGAGCAACAAGAAACGGTAGTTGCATGCAACTACCGCTTTTTGATATGTAACTAACTTTGAGTTTAGTATCCAAGAAGACGTTTGCGACCCTGCTCCGGAGTTGCTGGTCCTTGTTGTGGTGGAATTACTTTAATCTGAGCTTTACGACCTGCACCGGTATATCCAGCAGAAAGCATTATAAGAGAAGAAGAACCCATAGTTGTAGCATTAGTAGTGGGAAGAGCAGAAGCTGGGAAAGTAATAGATACAGCTTTATTATCCTCTTTACGGACGATGGCCAAGTCAAGAATACCTCCTGTATATCCGGACTTTGATCTAATAGTCAATTGACTAATACCAATAGCAGAAAGTTCTGTACCAGATGTATCAATTGCTGCGATGTTAACGTCGGTACCTGTCATTGTTGGAAACGTATTCCATACTGCGTAGTAATCTGTGTTAACATTATTATTAGCGGTAGTGCCAAGAGCCCAACCTGAATCTAGAACATAGTGGTGCTCGAAGCGTCGAAGTCCTTGGCCACTTCTTGCTCCAGACTTGCCAGTGCCATTTAAAGTAATGTTAGTAAATTTCATTTGTTAATATTTATTCTAGTAGGATCATTTCTACAAAAATAAGTTTAGGTAGGTTAGTACAACAAGAAACGGCAGGTACAATATATTGTACCTGCCGTTTTCTATTAAATTGCTATAGTTTAACTATTAGATCTGACCTTGGTTGAGTAAACGTCCTCGCTCTGGAGTCCATGGACCATCGAAAGGATCAACCATAGCTATTGTTGCTTCTGAATCAATATCAGCTTTATAATCAGCACTTGTCGATCCAGTAATAGTTACGCGAACTGCTTTACCATCCTCTTTACGTACGATAACACAATCAAGTGAACCAGAAGCGTGGTTTGCTTTACAGCTTACTGTAAGTGAAGTGATTCCTATCTTAGCAAGATCTGTTGAAGAAACATCAGATGAATGATTACCTGAACTGCCAGTAAATGTTGGCCAGTTATTCCATGCTATATAGTAGTTATCATTAAGGGTAGTGTTAGCAGTTGTACCGATACCATAATGCGAAGCAGCTACATAATGTGTTGCCACCCTTTTAAGTCCTTGGCCTTTTTTAGCACCAGACTTACCATCAGCAAGTTTAATATTTGTAAATTTAAGCATATAATTATTTAATCAAATGATAATAAATTATACAAAAAAAGAACGGGTCCATTTCTGGACCCGTCCTGGTTAATGTTATACTAAGCGTTAATCTTAGAAGTAAACAGAGCTTGAACCTGGAGTAAACTCAGCGCCAAGATTCTGTACGATAATAACGTGATAATAAAGATTACTACCGAAGATGTTATCAACAACTCCATAACGTGTAAGCAAGCCTACGCGTGGTGCGAAGTCGTTAGGTCCGATTGTACGTTGTACCATAACTGGGATATATGGGCAATAAATAATACCTGTGTCATAGAACTCAGGTCCCTTATATCCAAGAAGTGCGTACTCAATACCAGATGTACCTCCACCACCGACTGTCTGTCCGAAGCCTGTGTTATAGGTAGCCTCTGTGCGAGTATCACGGTAAACGTTAAAACGACCACCGATTGAACCAACCTTACCGATACCTACTGGCTGAGTATTGACGTCACCAGCAACTGGGACCCACTGGAACTCAGGAAGCATCTCAAGGATAGCACATACACGTGGAGTAGCAACAATGAAGTTAGCAGCACCACGACGGTTACGTACAGCAATACGGTTAGCTTCGATAATCAAACGCTGATAGAAGTCACGGTTACGCTCAACGAGCCAGCGACCATCTGCAGAAGCAGGTGACCAGACTGAGAAACCTGGACCATAGCCAGCACCAAGTGCAGACTGAATCATGCGCATAAGCATCTCACGATCGATTTCAGCTTGGATCTCGTAACTCATTGCATTAGTGATCTCAGCGTCAATGTCGATACCGTTCATGTTCTTCAAGTCTTGCTCAAGCTCGACTGACCAACGTGCACCAAGGCGGCGTGTACCGGCCTCAACTGCAGTCTTTTCGAACTTAACTTCAACCTGTGGAATGTTACCAGTAACTTCAAACGCAGATAGAATCTGGGCAACACCTTGATCATTACCATTAAAGGTAAAGTAACCTGCAGCACCAGAAAGCTGGTTATTACCAGATGCACCAGTAAAGCGAGTATCAAGAAGCTGATAACCAAGCTCGGAGTCATTAAGACCAGCAGCACCATTGTGTGGAACTCCTGCAGCAGCTGGAACAGCTTGTGTCTTACCATCGGTACCAGTACCAAGTGTATCAGACTGGTAAGCATAGCGAAGTGCAAATGCAAGACCAACTGGGCCACTCATTGGCTGAACACCAACAATATCGTTAGTGATAAGCTCAGGGAATGTACGACGGATCATCGGGATGAGCACCTTAGGAAGGCGAGCATCTGTTGGAGCATAAGTATCACCGGAGCCAATTTGGGAAGCTGGGTTAAACTGTACTCCGCCTTGTGCAGCGCCACCAAGGGCACCGCCGCCTACAGAGGATCCCTCCTCAAGGCACCATTTCTCTTGGTTCTCCAAGAGAACAGCCGTGTTCAAACGGGTGTGAGCATCGTCGATTGCCTTAACGGAATCGGATGTATAATCAAGCACTGGAGCCCACTTTTCCAAGAGGGTATTAGCGCGATCTTTATCAATAAATGATTGTGGTTTATTCATAATAATTAATGTTTTTTTGTTTTTAAAACATGGGTTAACCCCAAGTGACTCAGGCACCGAATGCCTCAATGTTTATGAATCAAGCTAAATTACTTCATCAAGTCCAACCCTTCAAGATAAGGGTTTGATGGTACTGATGGTTTAGCTTTCTCCTCAACAACTGTTTTTGGAGCATCAGCTTTCACAGTGCGATTGCTGATTGCTTCCTCACGAATAACTTCAAGTTGCTCTTTTTCCTTACGGTCGAAAAGACGTGCAGTGTATTCGAAATTCTCTTCGATAAATCTTGGTGACTTATCTGATAAAACTTTCTTAAGATATGCAGATTTTTTACTGCCAAACTCAGCACATCGATTCTCAAGGAACGCAGCAGACTTAGCCTGGTTGTAGTTCTCATTAAGAGTTTCGTTAGTTTTCTTAAGTTCTGCAATTTCTGTTTTAAGCTCATTCATCTCAGTTTTACCTTCAACGATTGCTGTTTTTACAGACTCGGACATTAAGGACGAGTCAACAGCAAGAGTAGAGCGAAGATTATTGAGAACAGTCATAGCTGTATTGTTACGAGTTGCCTCTTCAATAGCTGCTGTTGGAACAGCTTCATCAATATATTCTTCTAGGTAATTGGAAATAGATTCGACGAGGATTTCTTTAAATTGAGATGCCCCTTCGTTAAGCTCTGTTTCATATTTTTTAATAACGTTGCCTAATTTTGTGGCATTGTTTTTATCAACAGCTTCAACAATACTTTGCATCTTAGTTGTATGATCCTTATCAATTTGTGCAATAAGGGTCTCAAGCTTTTCAGCATAAAGTTCGTCTTGGCTTGCGAGCGCAGCTTCAACAGAAAGCTCAACTTTCTCTTTAAGTGCTACCTCGATTGACTCTACTGAATCTTCAGTAAGGACATCTTGTAATTCGGTTGGTAGTGATTCTTTATTCATAGTAATTAAAAGATTGGTTTTTCTGCTGCTTGACGAATTCGAGCTTCGATTTTGTCTTGAACAGCTGACTGTAAATATTTATTAGCAGCTGCATAGTTTTCACCAGAAATAGCATCAATAAACTTAACTATTTTGTCTTTTGTGTTAGTTTTAATAGGTTTTTCAGACATATTCTTATTTATTAAAGGTTTTAAGTTAATCAAATTTTGTTAATAAAGTTCATAATGCGTTCAAGTAGATATTTTTCTACTTCTTTCTTCGGTAGTTTAGATACACTTTTTTCAAATTTATCATATATTTCTTCATATTTACCGTCTTCCGCAAGTACCCACTGCTTAGATTCTAAAATACCATTAACAAATGCTTTTGGATAAGATGGGTCTGCAACACAATCAATAGCTACAAGTTTCATATTACGAACTGTATTGTATTCATTACTTTCTTCTAAAGTACCAAGTGCTCGCGAACTCATTCCTACTTTAACACCATCATTAACTAATGAACGAACAATTTGACCACATGGAGTTGTAAGAACTTTTGACTTACCATAAAAAACATCACCATCCTGTGTAAGTTCTGTTACCATATGGCACGCTCTTTCGAGATCTACATCTGCAGAAGATGGGTGATTTAATTCTCCCATTGCACGTCCTGGCTTTACAAAATTTTCATTATAGGATGCTACTTCGCGTTCAAGCTCATCTCGTGGGTAAAATCGTTTATTACGATTTACTCCTTCAGCCATCATATAAGGGCCTTTAATGAAAAGAGATTTGGCACTATCTTTATTGGTCTGCTCCTCGAAGACCTCAAATTGATCGACGATGTCCGGATTTTCGCAAACAAGATTTAGTTTAACTGACATACATATATTTATACCAAAAGCTTATGAAATCTCCTTTTCCGTTAAAATTAAAAATTTATAATTACGACCATCACAATATTTTCTAGCTGCAGCCCATTTAGCTTGATTAGTTACATATTGTTTTTGCTCATATATAAGATGCTCTCTTTTTCTATACTTTGTTGTTGGTGGTTTTGTTTGTTTATACGGCTTTATTTCAACACAGTATTTAGTAACCTTTTCACCTTCTTGTATAACAACATAATTATCTATATGATATCTATGGGTTCTTTTGGTTAGCGGATTATAATATGGTATCTTAATATTTTCTGATCCCCATCTTAAGACCTTTTTGTTATTATCACAAAATCTAAAAAATTTTAACTCGAGACCAGATCTATAAATAGCACGATCCCCTATAAATTTATTCTGGTTTACCGGAACAAATATCCCTTGACGATATTTTTTATTTTTATTCATTAACCAACAATAAATCCAACAGGATCATTACTACCGAATCCAGACGTTGCTCCTGTCATAAGCTCTTCTTCTAGTTCAGTTTTACGTTGCTGTCCTTCCTGTAATAAATCATAGTTAAGAGCTCCTCCTCCAAGTAGACTGACTTGACCAAATTTACCACGTACCCTACCAATAGTAATCATCGATAAAGCTAATGCGTATTCATATACCCATTGCTCTTTAATAACATCACGAATTGGACGTTCTAGATATGTTGATATTACACCATAAAAACGCTCATTGGTTGGTTGCGGGTACATTTTTAAATATTGTGAGCGTTCATCAAAGACAATATCTTTTTTAAGAGCTAATACTTTTTCCCGGGTATCAATAAATGATTTGAGAGTATACCAAGACACTAAATCAAAACCGTAATTACCTAAAGCATATGAAAAATATGTTTGCTGGGCCAGAGTTTGCTCAAGGGTAAATAATGTATTTATACCAGTATTTGAACCTTCTTCAAAGTCTGTAACAGATATAACCTTTCTATAGTCCATTACATCATAATCATATACATTTTGATATATAGTCATATTACTAGCAGATCCTGCCCGTGATAATGTTCGTCGTATATTAGGCTTAAAAGTTGCTGAAAGAGAATTACTAAAAGCAGTAATTGTATTTGTAAGAGTATGGTCAAATAATTCTCCTTCTTTTATACCATCTCCAAAATCTGCAGATAGCGCAGATGAACTTGCAAACACGGATGATAAGACTTTTGTTTGAGAAGTATAAACTATGTCCGGCGTTTCACCGTAAAACTCTGAACTAGGACCAAGCGGATTTGTACCAGCAACTTTTTTAGCGGTAGTATCTAAGTCAGTATTAGCTAATGTATATAGTAGATCTAATCTAATACCTTTATTTGGTTCATACAAATTAGAATCAAAAATCATATATTCTCTTGTATACCCAGCAAATTTGGTAAAATACTCAACGGCTATCTGAATATTCTCATTTAACTGATCAGAATGTATTTCTAACGATACAACTGGGTAACCTAAAGCTCTCTTTATTCTATCACCTAACCTACTATATGTTTGAATTCTATTATTAAGATTGGTAGACAAAAAAGCTGAGAGGGGAGTTATTTCACATGCAGATGCCATACATTTATTTAATCGGTTGCAATGAAAAAGGTGCCTAAAAATATGGTATCTAAGACATAAAGTATTAAATATTGATATGGCTTACCAAGTAACTATAGTTCCAGCAACAAGTGGGCAACCAGATGGTCGTTACACTGAAGCTTATCTCGCAAATTTTATTAATACTACTGTAGTACCTACTAGTGGTGCTAAACTCACTCAAATTTTAGAAAATCGTGGCTCAAATCTCATATTAGTTTGGGACGATAGCCTATAATATTATAACTTAACAAAGTCGCTCCTTAAGGAGTGACTTTTTTTTTGATTAAGTATCAGCTCCTGCGTCTGGGCCTGGCTCAACTGCCGCATCAAACTCTTCAGCACCGGCATCAGCAGTAGGTGCTTCTCCAGTATCAGCTGGACCTCCTCCAAAATCAGGTATACCACCTTCCCCTCCGCCTGCTGTACCGCTCCCTTCACCACCTATTTCAGCATCAGCTCCTGATGATGCTGCAAGTTGCTCTTTCCACATTGGACCGGCAGCTTGAATTTGTGCTAACTCCCACTGCATCTCTGCATCCTTACGTAAAAATTCACGATTAGCTAAAATATCTCTATCTCTCCAGCCCAAATATTTCTTTTGTGCATAAGTAACAGAAATAAATTCATTACTTGCTAGTGAGTTAAAGTTAGAAGCCTTAAGCTCAAGTTTTTGAGCTTCACGCATTTCAAAATAATTTGATGGAGGATTAAATATAATCTCAACATTAGTCTCGCAAAGCTCCAACTCATCCCATAAACCTCGGAGCTTAAGATGAGTGACAAATCCTCTCTTTACAGCAGTTGCGAATCGTTGCTGTTGACGAATAATAAATTTTGCGAACTTAAGCTCTTCGCGAAGAACCGTTGTACCGTCAACTGTACGATCTTCTGGATCTATACGTGTAGCGGGTACTTTAAGGGATCGGTAAAGTTTCTTAATAAAGTACATTAGGTCAGAAAGCTCTCCAAGATTTGCACCTCCGGGTAATTGTGTTACAGATGTACCATCAGATCCTTGTCGTTTAGCAAACCAAAATGCATCAAGCATAGATTGCGGGTTAAACTTGTTAACAACACTACTTTGATCGTTATCAAATGTTTTTTTAGACCAATAGTTTTGAATAAGTTTACGAAGATACGCTTCTGCTTTTGGAGGAGCCATATTACCAACATCAACGTTAAAGACTAGTCTTTCTGGAGCTCGTACTAATCTATATATAACAATTGCATCTTCAATTAATGATAATTGACGGTATGGTCTGCGCGCGTTTTCTAAAAACGGTACTACAAAATCTTTAGTTTCATTATATACTCCAGAGTTAGCATAAATCAATTGATTTTGCTCCATTGGTATCATTTCCGTCTTCTCTATTTTATCTGGCTGCGTTGTACTAAAGATAGGCTTCTTATATATATAGCCTTTAACAAGCATATTTTGAATATTGTTATAGACAGGATCCACAATTTCAGCAGGTATATTCATTAAACCTAACACACCTTCATTTGTATAATTTTCATGAAGAATCAATTCGAAAAAGACTTCTCCTTCCACTAATAATTGACGAAAATATTGCCACCCTTTAGATCTTAGCTCAAAGAAATCAATATATTTATCAAATTCTGAATCTAATTTCTTTTTATCATCAACTGATAAATCTATATTTTCGTAATGAATTTTTGCTGTACGACCATTTTCATCAATATTAACACACTCGTCGCATATTTCATCCAATGCATCGGATACCTCCGAATAAGCAGCCATAATTCGGTAGTCTCGCAACCTACCACCTTTATCAGAATCTAGCGATGCATACATTACATCTTGGAAAGAACCATCTTTACCAAAATCCCCGATGGGAATATTATTATAAGGATTAGATGATGTAACGGATGCTTTTGCTAACGCTTCAGCGCGTTGTGTACCATTTTTTAAAAAGTATTTATATTTGGTATTTAGAGAGTCATCTTGTTGACTTGCATACGGTAATCTGTTCGAGATATAACTCACGAGATTTCTGCCAAAAGTAGCAGCTCTACCGTCATTTGTTGGAGAAGTATCAGCCATCTTTAGTTATTTATTCTGCGGTAAAGTAGAAGCCATCAATTTCTGCTGAAGTCTTCCATCCCGCTGGGTTTTTGACAATAACATCAAATCTACCAGAAGCGGTAAGTGCTGGGATCATAATGTTGAGGATTTGATTATTAAGTACATTCCACTGACTATTTGGCAAAATGTAACCGCTTACTTCACCGGTATAAGTTGTACTTACAGCAGTGAAACCTGTTGTAATAGCGCTGTTCGAACTGAGCATTACAAACTCTGTTCTATCATAGTTATTACCATATAAAGTATAACTTCTACCACCAGATGAAGTATTAGTTACAATAGTTGTAGGATTATCTAAAGGTAGTAGTGATCCTGATGTATTAAAATAAACATTTGTAATCTCCGGAATTCCTGAAAGAGTAATTGTTTCAACATCTCCTACTGTTGATGACATATTTGCAAAAAACGTCTCATAATCTAGTGATGAAAGGCCTTGATTCAAATTAAAGTCAGGTCTTACATTTATAAAATTATTTTCAATAAAGTATATAGGAGAGCTCTCTTCATTTTTATTTCTAAATAACCAACCTTTAATAGTAAAGCTTGTATCAGCAATAATTCTAAACTTTTCACTATATGTTGTCTCCGTCGGAGTGTTTAAATTAATATTCTGATCCCATAACACTTCAGATCTAATCTCTATAGTATTACTAACGTCTGATGAAACTGGCTCTTTCCATGCAAGTATAATATATGGATCTGAATATGGTACAAAATTAGAAATAATTTGCTCCATATCCTGCATATATCTACAAAGTATAGACATATTTACCGTTAAATTTACCGGTGTCGGTGTTCTAATAGAGGAAGAAGAATTGGAATTACGGTAATTTTCAAAATTATCAAGTTTATTAAACACCCGATCTGTATCGTAAGTAATACCAGCCAAATCAACTGCAACAACAGGTAGTTCTATGTTTTGAGCTTTATTAACTATATCATACATTATACGCTGCTTAGGTGCAAACACATACCTTACAGCTACTTCTTGACGAGTGTTATTATTTTTATCATAACGTTTAATAACTGTATCATCAAACGCTGCAACAAACTGAGTTAAGAGATCCTTAACTTCAAAATTGTAAGTATAATTTTTCAAGGCTATATATATTTAATACTAAACAAAGCGTTCCAAAAAATATTTCGGTAACTTATGTTTCGATCTTAATATACTATCAACAATTGTACCATCTAGAATATAAGTTATGCAAGTGTCTTTCTTAGATCTAACTCCACGACCACATGCTTGAATTAATGAACATAGCATTTTATTTTGATACCAATCAAAGTCATTTTTCATCATTCTTTCAATCCTGACATCTTTAGTAGGTAAAAATGGTGCTTTAATTAGTATTTGAAACTTCGCTAGATCTCCCTTTAGATCAACACCATATGACATAGATGGTGAAACTAGCACCGTAGGCTGTATACTCGACATATGTTTATCTAGAATATCCTCATTTTTAATACCTGGCTCGCGATATAAAAACCTATCTCCATATAACATGGTACCTAACTTGGCCGTAATACTATTATTTTGGGAATGGATAATACCTTTATCTTTTGCATGATGATTACATATCTCGGCAACCTGTTTAATAATACGTGGTAGATACTTATCCATAGTATGATAGTTTAACTTATACTTCGGATTACAAACTATAGGTGCCTTTTTAGGATCAAAACTTGATTCAGCTTCTACATATTTATAATCGGTAATTCCTAACGACTTACAAAAATTATTAGGATCGATTATTGTAGCTGACATTAAAATAACCTTGTCAGCATAATCGAACAATCTATATGCCAACTTATCCACCTTCAGCGGCATAAAAGTAATACCGGTTTCATCTCTCTCATAAACATATTCAGACTCTTGCCATGTTTCAGTTACCTGCTCAACCTTATTATGTAAGTTCATCAGCCTTTGCATATTGGTAGTTAGATCTAAAATAGCCTTTTTGTTATTTGTTTTCTTTACTGATAAAATATCCTTAATATCATCAATCTTGTCTGTAAGATCGAGTTGTAATTCAGTTAACCACTTAACCGCGGACATACGTTTAGTTAACGGTCTAACACTAACATCCATCCTCATAAGGAACTTATAATCTACCTTACAGGTAAACTCTTTAACTAGTTGATCCTCCAACTCAGAAGCCTCATCACAAATTAAAAACTGCCTCTTTTTAAGATGATTAGGTAATGCAAAAAACATATTATAGTTTAATGTGTTAAACTGCGATACTAAAGCTTTGTTTCTTGCTTCATAATATGGACATTTATTTTTTGCCCAGCAATCTGCTTTTAAATTAGCAGAATGTAAACATGGCGCCACATCCACAGGATAACGTTCATCCACTGCGCATTGATAGTTCGACTTACCTTTAACAACAGCAGTTTCATCGAATAGATCTTTATACTGATCTTGTAGAGCTTTTGTAATGGTTAATGCCGTACAACCAAAAGGCGGAGCTTCATCACATTCATCCTGGTAGGTATAACCAGTCTGTGTCCGCTTATATGCAGCATATGATGTAACTAGCTGTCGAAACTCATCTGGGCTTTCATCAGCGACGTTACCTAGTGATTTAGATATAAAACTCTTACCGCTACCGGTAGGAGCATTACATATTACAAATTTGCTTCCTGTATTGAAAGCTTCATCTATACTTTTAAGAAGTTTAACTTGAGATGGATTAGGGTCATAACCCTTAGGAAACTGCTGCAATAAATTATTAATCACCTATAATGATTATAGTCACATACTATTATAAATCAACTTCATCTAAAGGCATTATATACAAATTTTCATTATAGATCTTGGACTTCTTAGATGAATCTAAGAATTTTACCTGTAATTGTAAGTCACCAACATTTAAAAATTTATCCAGCTTATAACAAAGTATTGTTTTTGTACCTAATGTTGATATATCAAATGGATAAGGTATTTCATATATACGGGTCCTTACTTCATCCTCTAAGGTTAGTTTAGCATAATGTTGCTTAATTTGAAAAATTCGTAATTTACCCTTTCTAATAATTTTACGATCTGTACATATAGCAACTGTTTGAAGCAGATATGGTTTTATGCAATCAGAGAATTTTTCGAGAGATACATTCATGAATTCATAAAGTTATATTTTTGTTCAGGAGACATTGGGTATATATTTTCATTAAAATATTCCCAAAAATCATTAGTTGGAATTTGCTGGATAAGATCACAAGAGCTCATACTTATAGTTCTATAACTTTGCATTAGTACATCCCATACAACTAAAACATTTTCTGCCGCTTCATTAATTTTTGTCGGGCCTTTCGGTGGCGCGTAGTTTAGTGTAGTTCTACCGTTTACCGAGTTTAGTAGTTTGTATGATTTTGTACATAGCATTCGTCTTGTAGGACCGTCTCCCGCTCTTGGTCGACGTCTTACAAATCTTATTTCACATACATTATTTAATAATAGTGAATCAAGAGCTGCTCTTTGTATTATCATTCTTTATTTTACAAATTCCAAACAACCTATCTTCATTTAGGAAAATTCCCTTCTTTACTGCTGAGCCATTTACATCAATATTAGCCACAGTAACGCCAAGATTGTTTGGAAAGATAACAATATCGCCAGGTTTTGTATATTCCGCTTTAGGTCCAGCTAGAATAACTCTAGCTTTACGCCAAGCTCTTGTCAAAGCATTAGTAGGTACAAATATACCATTTCGTTGAATTTCCCCTGTATCATTTTCATCAACATATTCAACCAGAAGGATATCATCAAAAATCATTGTAAGTTCAAAATCATCTGTAAGCCCTACATCTCCCTCATTGTTTGTAGAGAGATCAATCAGATGCTTTTGCGTAGCTAGAGTATCAATACTTCGTTGTGGCATAATTGTATTTACTATAAATTTTTAATTAATCAAGCATGTTCTTATATATCTCTAGCTCACGAACAGACATATTTTTATTCTTTGCGATCATCTTAAGTTGATTAGTCTCATCTTGCTTATCTTGATCCTTTTTTATTTTCTTAATATAACTGATACGTTTAAATTTAAGACGTGGTATTAAGTTAAAGTATAGCCTATATGTTTTTTGCTTATCGGTATCAAAAATTCCGCAATATTTATTAAGAGTCTCATTAACAAAACAAACAGTCTCTTTACTATACATTGTAAGCCATCTATTAAAAAGAAACGGTACAAATGACTGCTCACCTTCTTGATCTAAAAGTTCTGGTTGCTTTTGTTTATTAGAGTAGAATAATTTATTTTGCAGCTGAAAGAAATTCATAACATGTATTATCCATTATAATATTTGTAATATATTTAGCAACTGACTCGGCTTTAAATCTATTATTATATGTTTGCTGCTGACGGTTTTGCACTAATTGTAGCATATCCAAATCAGATAACAAATCCATAATAACATTGCCAACGTCTTTATTCCAATCTTCAACTTGGCAAATAGCAGCATCTTTATATATTTTTGTTTCTTGTAATTTAGGTGATACTACTACTGCCCCACTCCTCATTGCTTCATAATGTCTAAATGTCTCCATACTAACATTACCTGCAGGACAAACTACTATTTTTGAATCATGTAGCTTTTTTGAATATTCCTCACCTGTTAATCCCATATTAAATCCGCGGGAAATATTAAAATCTAATTTAGGTCTTTCACTGTGGGGCATTTGATTAAAAAAATCAATAACCGGTTTCATAAAATTAATTCTATTTGTCGATGACATATGACCAGCAAAGAAAACATCTATACTTCTGTCTACAATTACTTTATTTTTAAGTTTTACATGCTTTTTATTATACCCTAACGGGAAAGAATGAACATTTTTTAACTCTTGATCTGATGTTAAGTACGCTTTAAAAACTGCACATCTATCCCGCCATTGTTTAGGAATATTATCAGTCATAAACTCATCTGAAAGACCAATAATAATATTTTTTTTATCGTTATCGAGTATTACTTTGTCTCTATAATCCCATTCTTGTGTTACGCTTACAATATGTATTTTATGATCATTATTTAATTTAATGTATCTAAGTACATTTTGCAGATAATCCCACTCGCAAACGTTTTCATTAACACCATAATACTCGGCAATCATTATACAATTACTTTTGTTGTGGCTACAAATTGATCCCGTATTTCATAGTTAAAATAATTACAAACTTTAATCATAAGACCCTCCACATCTTCATCGGAAAGCTTTGAAGAATATGCAAATCCTGGAGCATTTTTACCTGCATCAATATTAATTGCTGTATGTCCTAAAGCTACATTCTCTTTACTGTAAGTAATAGAAACACTTACTTTACCTTCCTCCCTCTCTTCCCCATCTGAGCCTTTAAACTTATCAATAACCATTAAATCGTCCCCTTTCATAGAAATAGGTAGCTTAATATATTCAGACAGTAGTTGAGCTAATGCTGTATTAAATAAACGTTGAAAAGAGACAGCACCTAACGGGCATAAATTAGGAATTTCCCAACATAAATTGATTGCATCTTTAGAGGAAATATAATCGTCTGTTAAAGTATCCTCCAAGTCAATTAGATTATCTTTAACTTCCATTGGAGCGCGAAACGCAACAATATTACCTACAGGAGAAACATCTTTACGAAAATATTCATACGCAAATCGGTTATGAATCAAAGATCCATCATATATGTCTTGTTCAATAATCATTACTCTACTAGTATATATCTATATATTAAGAAGGCAAATATTTAGTTACTACCTCATGATTTTTAGCAGCCCAATAATTTCTAATTCTACCAAATCCTTCTTCGCGTATGAGATATACTTTATGAGCCGTTTTTCCTTTAATCATAGATTTATCTCGCATCGCCTTGCTAATAATTTCCTCCCCTGAGGCGACATTAACTCCTTGTGATTTATAATCCTCATAATTATCAAACATATCTTCAAAAATCTCCATGTTATTACTATTACCTAACATTAAAAAATCAGATAAAACCATTGGATTGTGACAAACATCTGGTGCATAAATAATACTACTTTCCATATCAAACTTTGATATGTCTAATTTTGGTTCATCTAAACAAACATCAAAGCGAGTTCTAATAATTGCGTCATAATTTTTATCTGAACTTTTAATTAATTTAAATACTTTTGATGTACTATAGAACATAGATTTATGAATTAACTCAACTGGGTCATCGCTAAAATGAATTTGTTCCTCTATTATAATATGTTTTGGTTTCCACAAATCATAAATTAAATTTTCATCTTTATTTACATCTCTCCAAGTATGTATAAAAATATCATAGTCTTCAAAATCTACAATATTATGTTTAAAGGAATGTATACTTAAATCTACAAACCTTTGCTGACCAAAAATTGCTAGCGCTTTATTCATGAACTAGATATTTATCACTAGGATTAGAATTATCTCTTATTACTACTAATTCTGTATCTTTATAAAATTTAGATATCGATATCATATATGGCTCTAAAACAAAAATATCCCCACTAGTAAATCTTTCACCATTTATCTCTACATCACCTTTGACAACTAAATTTATTTCTGTGCTAGTTTTATGGTAATGATTTTGCGTCGGTGCATTCTTTTTATACGTATGATAACCTACTTCAAAATTTTTAGTTTTTAGTATTGCTGGATCAAAGTCTCCAACCATCCAACCATTTACCATCTCTCTTATATTATATCTTTTCATTTAATTCTGCTTTTGTTATTCTTGGAATATGCCTACCACCATCAAACGTAGTTACCCGTAAAATTTTTATAATATGTTCGAACATTTTCTTACCGACAGTTCTAGTTGGTATAGAGAAATAATTAGCGCAATTATGTCTTACAGCATGCTCAGCAGTATACTCATCGAATATTAATGCTGCTCTAATACCCTTATACTTATTACCAGCTATATTAACCCCTTGACCTGTTCTACAAAATGCAATAACATGATCACTATAACCACGTCTAACTGCTTCAACTGCTTGCGAAACATAATCGTTATAATCACAATCTTTATTTACAAACGTACCATAGTCAACATAACGTATACCAATGTCATCTAAAACCTCACACGCTTTATTTTTAATATCAAATCCAGAATGATCTGCACAAATGGCAATAGGCTTATCACCAAATTTGACTAATGTATGAGTTAAGAAAAATTCAAGCTCACTTGGAGTACCCATTAGATGCATTTTATCAACCTCTTTAATATTAATACGCTTATCATTTTCAATCATTAGATTATATAAAGGACAAATATAAAACTCTCCTTTAGTGGTAATATCTTGATCGATCATTACCTTAGCATATTTTACAAAATCCGAACCTCTCAAAAATGTATAAACACCTACTGCAGCATTTTCACTTATAACTTCTTTCTCTGCTGTCCGTGTAACAAGATTATTTTCGTCTAATTTTGCGTAGCTATATCCATTATTATTACTCTTAAATGTAAGAATAGTACCATCAACAGATGTATCAATTTTAGTTGGGTCAAAGAAAGGTTCGAAAAAAACATCTAAAGTATAAATTAACAATGGATCATTATTATTAATGTAATCTTCAGCCATTAAACATGTTTCTACCGAACCTCGGGTAATCTTATCTAAAATAATAATTTTAATATCGTCACCATAACGTTGTTTTAAAATAGTATCCAGTGAGTAATCACTTACATGGTCGCGTCGTATACAAAAAATAAGATTACACTGATCTTTACTATCAATTGACTCAAGACTCAAATCAATCATTTGCGTATCACCTACCATGATAAGTTGTTTGGGCATTGCATAATCAGCATCAACAAATCGCTGACCCTTACCTGCGATAGGAATTAAAATATTTACGTTACTCATTATTTTGTTTAATTAAATTATATGTCATTGAATGTGCAATTGCTAGCGCTTCTTTAATTGGTTTTTCGTTAATTAAATTAACAATTGTAGCTGCAGCAAAAGTATCACCTGCTCCAAGAATATTTACACCCTTCAAAATATCCTCTACTTTCGTTGAGTATATTTCTTTACCATAATATGTACTACCTGATGTATAATGTACTACTATATCACCCTTAACATATTTACGAAGTTTATCAATAGGCATCCATAAGTCTTCATCTGATATAAAGAGTAAATCTATAAATTGTAAAACCTTTAAATTCTTAAGAGGTTCACCGGCGCAAATATCTGCAGATATTTTTTTACTAGTTGAAGCAACCTCCTCAACAAATTCTAAATCGTTAAGTTGGTTGAGGTAAAGAATATGTGACCAATCAGTCAACTGTATAAAAGGTACTCTCGTCTTTATAGATAATGCTGCAGTTGAAGCACGTCGTACCTTTTCTCTATCAACATAAATTAAAGCTTCACCTATTTCTGTCGGCTCTATTCTAACATTAATATTAGTTGAAAAATTTATAAAAGCTTTCCAAACGTTACCTATACTACCGATTGTTTCGTAAGATTTATTACCATCAAAAATAGTATCATATGTCAAATGGCCATATAATGTAACGTTAGAACTTATCATCTCTATCTAAATTATAAAATATCTCTTCATTAAAAGGAGGTATTATTTTTCTACTCTCACACATATCAAATAGTTTATTTATACAATTATCTCCTCCTGCATTATCTAAAATATTACCACAACAATATTTTCGAACTGCTTTAACTGCGTTAGAAGGGCAAAAGCTATATCCAATTTCTTTCATAATACCCAAATCAAAAATATCATCTCCTACATAACACATCTCTTCCGGTGTTATATTATATGTGCTTCTAAATATGTTTACAAAAGCACTTTTACAAACTCCTCTAGATCCGTAAAAATCTATGGACCGATTTTTTGCAATTGCCTCATTAATATTAGTATCTCCTGAAAGAAAAATTACTTCTACACCAGCAGATTTAAATTTTTTAATAGCCGAAAAATCTTTATCGCAAAAAGTTTTATACTTGGCTAAGCCGGTACTATCATAATATTTCTTACCATCAGTAAGAACTCCATCAACATCTAAAATAAGTAATTTAATCATAGTAAATAATCTGAACAAATATTAATATCTTTAATATTATACTGCTGATTAGGAATTGCAACTATACTTTTACTATCATATTCAATATTCATATCTATACTGTCAGAATGATACCACTTATAACCATGACCTGTTAATACAACTAAATCAGTTTCTTGAAAAAAACAATTAGTTTTCGCATCTAATAGTTTTATAAATGCAGCATTATTTTTACAATGCAACCATAAATTATTTTGTAGTAAAAAATCAAATTGTACTTTATATTGAGGTAAATCATGACCTAGATAATAGTTACCTTTTAGGTACCATACATCTGTCTCTACATTATAACCTTGTTGTAAGGTTTCAATAAGGTAATTAGGATGATTTTCAACGTCTGTATTTGGACCGTTTAAATTACCACGGTGTGATATAAACATTTTAAAATTTGTTTATATTAATGTTTTTGTTAAATCTATTTGCTGCTACGAAGATCATCTCATCAAGCATTGTCTCGAATGTATAAGTTGGTTCCCAACCCAGCTTAGTTCTTAACTTAGTTGAGTCACCTTTAAGATGTTCAAGCTCTTCTGGTCGTTCAAACTGTTGTGCTGTTTTTACAAGCTTAGTATCAACACCAAGTACACCAAATGTATAATCTATAAGATCTTGAACTGTATGAGATACTCCGGTAGAACAAACATAATTATCAGGCTCATCTTGTTGAAGCATTAACCACATCGCTTTAACGTAATCTTTAGCATGACCCCAATCTCTACTTGCAGCAAGGTTACCAAGCACAAGATTTTTCTTATAACCTTGTTTAATATCTACAGCACCCCTTACGACCTTGTTAGTTACAAAGTTCATACCACGCCTGGGTGATTCATGATTGAATAAAATACCATTACTAATATGCATACCGTAACTGTTTTTGTAGTTATTACAAATGTTATATGAAAATACTTTTGCACATCCATATGGACTTACTGGATTAAACTGCGTAGTTTCTCTTTGAAACCCATCTTTATCAATTGTATTACCAAACATCTCACTTGAGGAGGCTTGATAGATTCGAGCAGTAGGGCAAGTAAGTCTAATTGCTTCAAGTAGATTTAATGTTCCAAGCCCGGTAGCTTCAGCTGTATAGATAGGAGCATCAAAGCTAACGCGAACGTGTGACTGTGCAGCTAAATTATAAATTTCATGCGGACCTTGAGCTTTCTGTAAAACGCTAATAAGTGATGACATGTCAGTTAAGTCTGCATACACAAGATTAACTCTATTGAAAATATGATCTATTCGGGTAGTATTATATTCTGGTGAAGAATTACGACGAATAGTTCCCCATACTTCATAACCTTTTTCTAAAAGTAACTCTGCAAGATAAGATCCATCTTGCCCATTGATACCTGTAATTAATGCTGTTTTCATTTTAATATTTCAATATTATATCACAAATTTTATCTACATCATCTGTTGTCATACCTTGATGATTAGGTACATAAAACCCTTTTCGATCTACATTAGTAGCATTATAATTATTAGGGGTATAATCACCAAACTTTTTCCACATCGGACTCTTACTTAAGGATCCTGCTATAAGAGGTCTGCATGCAATCTCATTAACTCTAAGATCAGCAACACATTCGTCTCGCTTACTAAGCAACACAGGGTAACAAAAGCTAGAAACAAAGTCACCAGGATGTTGAATAGGTTGAATCATACTATTTGATGACTTTAACCGTTCATTATAGTGTAAGAAATTATTATTACGAATCTCTGCAAACTTATCAATTTTATCAACTTGACCGAGACCAATCTTAGCCTGAAGATCGGTTGCTCTAACATTTAAACCTGGTAGATAGAACGTAAACAATCTATCAAAGTCACTAATACCTTCCTCCACAGCTAACTTCTTAGCAGTTTCAGGATCTAAATCTCTATCCCACCCGTGTGAACGTATCATAAGAAGAAGATCGTTAATTTCTTTATCATTTGTGGATACCATACCACCTTCAATAGTAGAAATGTGATGACCAAAGTAAGTAGAAAAAAAACTCATGCAACCAAAACTACCAAGCTTTTTACCCATAAACTTTGAACCCATACTCTCGCAAGTATCTTCAATAAGAAGAACATCATACTTATCACAAAGTTCGACAATTCTTGCCATATTAGGTACAAGTCCTAATACAGATACAAAAATGAAAGCTGCCGGTCGTTCTTCTTTGAACAACTGCTCAAGATGATTTAGATCCGCAGATAAATCTGTAGTATTACAATCAACTAAAAATGTATCCATACCAAGAATAAGTGGTGAACTAATATCAGTGGCCCAGCTTAAATCCGGTACAATAATTTTGTTATTTTTTAACTTATCACCAAATTTAAGTGCAGCAAGACCTAATAAAATAGCAGATGAACCACTATTAACAAAAACAGAATAATTAGAGTCGAGCCAAGTAGAAAACTTCTTTTCATACTCTTTAGTAATTGGCCCTTTCGTTAGTTGAGGAATTTCCTTTTGATTAAGCCAGTTAATAATACCAGCTACATCTCCTCTATCAATAGTATCAGATACCAAGTTGATTGCCATATCGTTATTATAGAAACTTTTCCTAAATTGCAAGAGTATTTTAAACGTTTACATTCTTTTGTACTTTTTATACCGCTGACTCAACCTTAAGCAAAGATATTTTATGCTTAGATAAATAAATAGAAATGGCAATATTACAATTAACAAAGAAATAGATGCTACTTTTTTCAAAGGGTGTTTCGTACCCGTAGCTCCAAAGCATGTCGATAAGCTTCGAAATTCTCTTTCGCTTCTTTTCATCCAATTCTATACAAATGATCGTCTACGTACTGCCATAATAACTCTACCGTTTATCTATTTACTAGATTATTATAAACTAACTCTATACCATTTGCAAAAGATTTAAATTTAAATGTTGGAAATAACATTCTAAATTTATTATTACATGCATCTTTACGGATTTGACCATCTGGTTTTAATGTATCAAACTTTAAAATAAGATCTTTATTTAATACTCTAAGGGCAATCTCCGCCATTTCTCTAATTGACCAAACTGCATTATCACATACATTAAAGTCTGTTTTAAACTTCTTATCTAACCCCTGTACTATTATATCTGCAAGATCAGCTGCATGAATAAACTGTCTCAGCGGCTTACCTGTACCGAGCAGTTGAAGAACTTTTTCATCATTATCTACACTATTTTGAATTTTTTTAAGAAGCGCAGTAACGAAATGAGATTTTTTTTCATTATCAAAGTTATCATATTCACTATAGAGGTTGCAGGCATATACTGTTGAATAATCTACATTATATTTTTCTCTATAAAGCTCTATTTGAGTACCCATTATCCGTTTTGCCATTCCATAACCAAAGTTTGTTGGGGTTGGTGGGCCGTGATGCAAACAATCTTCCTTAAGGGGGTAATGAGCCTCCGGTAATACATCTGGATATACACATGTACTTGATACAGCAATAAGTTTTTTAACGCCTCTCTTATGAGCTTCACGAATAACATTTGTATTTATTAGGATATTTTGCTCTAAAAACTCTATAGGGTGATCGATATTTTCTTGAATACCTCCAACTCTTGCCGCAGCATGAATAACAGCATCCGGTTTTATTTCCACAAACATTTTTTGAACTTGATCTTGTAAAGTAAGATCATAATCTTGCGAACCTACATATATACCTTCATGATTTCCTGTATATATTTTATCTTTGATATGCTTACCTAACATACCTTTTCCTCCTGTTACAAGAACTTTCATCTACCTATAATATATATATTATTTTAAAATAGTCAACTAATTTATGAACATACTAGGAATAGTTAATTCCGCTAATCTATATTTTTGGGCTAATTTAAAATTTTCTTTGATTGCATCAAGTTTTGACTCATATAATTCTGTTGTGCATAGAGGTAATAACTCCGGAAGATGTTTAATCTCATCAAAGCAAATTATTCCATCAATATTAAAGAAATTATCAATTGAAGGACATCCCCAGTAAATAGGAATAGTACCGGTTACAAAACAATCAATAAGTTTTTCAGTAAACCAATAATCACGGTTAATATTTTCAATACAGAAATGATATCTATAATCTCTTAAACCATCAATCTTATTATCTAGAGGATTGTAACCACCACCAAATACATCTACTCGTCCTTGTGAACCTGCAATAATTTGATGCCTCATTTTATGTCCCGGGTGTTGCTGTTTAGCGGAAGCTATAATAGAAAAATCTTTATTTTTTGGATGTATATCCCAATCGAAATCATCTACCCAACAACCACCAAAAGGTAAAAGAGTAGCATTGGGTAACGTTGATACTAGCTCCTTATCATGTGTCCAGATTGCTTCAAACTTATCTGCATTTTTAATAACAAAGTCATATATATGCGGAATATGATCATATGCTTCAATCAACCAAACAATATTTTTTCCTAATCTGTTTAAAGATTTTGTGATATCTATATCAGTCCATACAACAATATCATTTTGTGTAAAAGAGCCATCTCGTACCCACTTAACTTTATCAGTAAATTGCTTTGGAGGCATTGGGTTATTTGAGAAGATACAATGAGCAAAGGCTGAATCTTGTAAATGTATTTTTAAAGGAGTGTCCATCTATCTGGTATAATATCTTTTGGATTATAATTATGAGCTGGGCCAAACCATTTTTTCGGTGCAACTACAGTTTTATGTTTTAAAGGATCCTGCAATTCCCCTAACCAAGCTCCCCACCAACCAAATGATGAGTTACAGATTATATTGTTACTGCATAGAGACATGTGGTAGAGGGCTGAGAATGGATTACTTTCCTCAGAATAGTGTGTATTTATATCACCAAACATCTTTTTAGCCGTCTCTATATCATCTGAAAATATCATATAATACTTAGATGATGCTAATTTACTCGCATGCACCCAATAATCAGCTGGTTGTGCTGGGTGAAACTCTCTTTTCTTTGTATAATCACCAAGTCTAACATGAATAGAGGTGCAATTATTTGGGTTAGGATATATACCATCCGCAATTTTTTGATCTACTACCGCTTTAACTGAATCTTTAAACTGTAACTGACGTTTTAGCTCTGTTGCTACATGTTTAAAATATTTTTCAGATTGAAAGTAGCCAACCATATCAGTAAAATCATCTACCTTTATATCGACATACTCAAAAGGAAAACTAACTTGTTTGAAATTAAGTATATCGTAATCTAAAACTGGTACATCTATATTAAACCCTTCAAAAATTGAATAATTATTACATTCATAATTAACATCATAGTAGGAAGCATGTTTGGGGATTGCAAAATCTAAACCAGTTTTTTTAGACATACCAATAACTGCAGCAAACTGAAATAACGAGTTGCAAGTATTACCATATCTACCTATCCTTGTTGAAGTAATCATATAGTTACCGTATTATGCCATTCCCATCCCTTAATATGATTCCTTATTTCATCAGGAGACATTTGCGCAATTTCTAAATAATAATCTCTATTAAATTCAATATGTGGGTTATGATTATAAGAAGTTTCACCACGTGCATGTGTTAAATGCCATAAAGGCCATTGCGTACGAGCAATTTTTGTACCTAGTTTCTTAAATCGAGTATTAATCTCATTATCTTCATAACCAACACTTTTAAAGTATTCGTTGGCCCCACCACATTTCCAATAATGCTCTCTATCGAACATTACTACACCACCAACAGAATGCGGGTTAAATAAAGTACACTCGGCTAGGTTTACTTTGCGAAGATCTTTTGTTTCATTAATAATATCAAAAAACTTTTCAGGTACATCATAGAAATGGCCATCGTATGGATATACTAGTTGCGCTCGTCCACTTATGATAGCTTCAGTAGCACCTATAATCTGTTCTGGTCTTAAGAGTATATCAGCGTCATAATGAGCAATAACTGGAGTAGATGCTTCTCTTGCCGCCATGTTTACTCCTTTCTGCCTGTTAAAAAATTCTTCAGTTTGGATATAAATGTGACGACACTTGAAAGCTTTACAAATGTCATGTAGCTTACTTGATGTATCCTGTTCACTAATAATAATATCAGCATCAAAGTGGTGCCGAAGATAAGATAAAGTCGCTCTAATATTGCGGAGACGATCTTCATGATCTACCTTAGCGGCTATCAGAAACGTTAGCTTGTTTTTTAGATCTGTCATTTATTAATTTTTTATAACGTTTAATAATCTCAACAACTTTTTGCTGCGGAGTATCGGGTACTTTTACTGGTGATACTTTGTTCTTACTCATAAAATATTGTGCGGCTTTTTGAATGTTTGATTGCCAATCCGCGCGCGGCCTGATAGCTGAAGAATCTTCAGAACACTTCTGTTCCTGTACAAAATCTAAACTATTAGCAATATCTGCCCACCACCAATATGGTGTACTATAACCATTTTTAGCCAACTGATAGGAGTGATCGACATGCTCAAATGCATTGGTAAAGTTTTCATCATATAAACCAACTTTCTCTAAAGATTCTCTTGTGTAGAATGTAACAGCTCCTACACAATGCTGGTTAAGAGCAATACGAACTTCATCAAATGGACCGTAGTCAAATACTAATCTAGGAACTGGCTTACCATAGCTAATACCAGCTTTATTAGCAGGTCCGTGGTAGGCAAACATAAAGTGGTGAATGCCTGTTATCTTATAAGCTCGTATATACTCTGCAAACAAATTACCAGTGAATTTCATATCATCTTCAACAAGAATAATATAATCACAGTCTTTATCTAATAAATTTTGTATAGCAGCATTTTTAGCTTTACCGACACCTATACCACCCTCTGTACGTATAAACTCTGCACCTCCCCGCTTTAAGGGGTATTCCTCTTTACCATCATCAACGACTACTAATTCATCATACCACTCATCGTTAAGAGATTCAAAGCAAACATTAAACATCTTCACTCTATCACATGTAATAATACCTACCCCAATCTTACTCATTACTTATATTTTATACTCCAAAAACACTATTTCAACTATAAATATAGATATGCCATGCGTTGACAATAAAAGTCTAATCTACAATATTAAAGAATTACCTGAAACGTTTTCTGTAGCTGACGGTGATTTGCTTTTAATTGAAACAGAAGAAGGTACTAATATTATGGATTTTGCCAATTTTGTTATTGGGTTAGATAATACAACGTTTGGTACTACAATTACACAACATTCTACTGATATTCTAGCCCTTTCTTCAGATTTTACATCCTTATCTCAACAAGTTAATACAGATATGGCTACGATTGTTGGAAGTACTACAAAAGCTTTTGTTACTTTATCAGCGCAGGATTTATACGGTCCAAGATTATTAAAAGGTACAAACATTACATCAGTTGAATATATAGTTGCTACCCACGTTGTAAGATTTAATTTTGATACTAACTTGTCTAATACTAATTATTTAATTCTACCAACTGCCGCAACTGCTAACAGTACAAATGAGCTTGTTCAGTTTACTGAAGCAGATAAAAATACTAATTATGTTGATTTGAGCGCTGTCAATATACTGGACGGTGGTCTAGCTGCTAATGCTGGTACCTTAGGGTTTCAAATTCAAACCTTTTAAAAATTAAAACGATCTGCTTCACTAGCATGAGGTTGCGTATCATTATTTAAACCAAATCGCTTGAAAAGCTCCTTTTCCTTTTCTTCTCTTTCTAGTTCAGCCTTCTGCATTCTAACTAAACTTTCTAAATCATCAATATTATCAGGATTCAAAATAGATTCTTCATCCCCATACATATTACCGTCGGGAGTTACATATTCAGCAACCATATCAATACGCGCTTGAGAATTATCTGGTAATAAAATAACACATGGTGAGTCGCCTTTTGGATAAAATACATCAGCATCTGCCTGTGTCATATATTGCATATATAATGTATAAAAAATATTATCCATTTCATTAATAAAGTCTACATTTACATCTCTTGTGCCATCGTCGACAACACCAAATTTTTCATTAAACCGAGTCATAAAAATAATATCTAAAGAACGTAATGATTCTCGTGACATTGTTATTTGTTTCTCGACAAACTCATCGGTAAAACCTTCCATACCCTTACCATTTGCCCACATTGTATATGCAACAGCATCTAATGGACATCTATCATAAACGATTTTGTCGTTAACATCTTTTCCTTGAATTTGATCAATTAAAAAATCTAATATAACAGTTTGAGTTTCCGGAGTTGTATTAGAAGAATGTTCTAATTTTTTTTCATTTAATTTATCCCTATATGTTTCCTCTGGAGTTTTATAGTTAGACCAGGTGTGTAGAAAACTTTTTACCATAGTAGATTTACCACTATTTGCTGTACCACTAAAAGCTATTCTCATATTATTATTATTTACAACTACTCTACATATTGGCAACAAATGAATGCCACTCTTCTTTATATAAATTAAATTGAAAGCCATCTTTAGGTTTATAAGGCTTATATTTTAATTTAAGTTTTGACTCCAGTAAATTTTTACTTCCTTTTTTAGAGTTAGTTAAACGATCACATGTCACTAAATTTTCCCACGTGCTAGCGCCACCCTTGCTTCTAGGTACAACATGATCTACACTTAATGTTTGTTTATTAAGTTTTTGACCTGTATAAACACATGTATAATTATCTCTTTCCCAGATATTTTGCTTTGTTGGAAATTTAGCCTTTACATTCATAATACCTTTATAAGAAGAGCATACAACTACAGTAGGTAGCCGTACAGGGCCGCTAACAGTATGTATAAAATTATCAAAGGGTCTAATGGGTAGATCCATCCATTCATAAATAGACCTAATAACATTCCAGTTGTTAATATTTTCAAAATTAATAGACCCATCCATCTTGAATTCATACTGTATATCTAAACCATATTGAGATTCTGTGGCTATATTTGAAAAAACATTTTTATAAGATGAAACTCCTATAGGAAAATAATGACTATTTAAAACCAAAATTTGATCCTTCATTAAACCTTAAGAGCTTTATCCCATACTAATAAATGAAGTCTTGGTGAAAAATGAACATGCATTGACTTTGCATACTCTACTACTGCTTCTGCATTATTAATATGTTCTTCTCGGGAACCAGCACACGGCATAAACCAAATACGATCGCGAGTAATATTAATTCCTTGCTCGTCCACAACATACTTACGCCAGATCTCTTCGATGTCAGCTGCTGGATCATTAATAACAAACTTAAATCCTGATCCAATCTCCTTATGATACTTAAGTACCTCGGGCTTATAAGTTTTCTCTTCCGGGTCACCATTAGTAGTTAGCTTAGGTGAAGTAGTAAAGGTAGCACCAAATTCATCATGCCATCGCGAGTCGGGCATAAGCGTAGCATTAGTTTCAAAATCAATCTTAGGTTTAAAACCATACTTATACATAAACTCATCCACAAGTTTAAGTAATTGCTTTTGCTGTATAAGAGGCTCACCACCCGTTAGTTTCCAGATTGTACCCTTTTCGAGTTTTTCAATCCAGTTATTATCTTCCATCATCTGAAAGATTTCATTAAAGGTCATTTTATTCTTTACACTCCACGATATAAAAGAATCACAACCGTGGGGAGAATCTTCACTTGCAAAGCCTATACAGGTTAGATTGCACATGGCCATTCTCATAAATAGAGAGCGTTGACCTACATACTCACCTTCTCCTTCAATAGTATAGAAGATCTTATCATCAGAAAGTATTAAAGTTTGTTTATCTAGATCCATCATACATAGTATACTACTGATATTAAATTATTCAACTGAATTATGAAAACTATAGTCAACTATTTAGCTATACATTTTCAATTATACTTCCTAAATATAATTGTATGAGTAGACAAAACAAAAAAATAAACTCTCATGATGAAATTGGTGAAGATCTTTTTGATAGTAACTGGCTTATGGACTTTAAATTACGTAAACCTTTTTACTTTAAACCTAAACATCGCGAGTTTTATAATATACTTCACGAATCTACAACTCAGATGTCATTTGTTGATGGCTTAGCCGGTACAGCTAAAACCTATATTGCTGTTTATGCGGCCTTAGAAATGTTGAAGGAAGGTTTATTTGAAAAAATTGTATATATTAGATCTGTTGTTGAATCAGCTGACAAAAGTTTAGGTTCATTACCGGGTGAAATTGATGATAAATTTTCACCATATATGATGCCGCTTATAGAAAAAGTGACCGAGATTTGTGGACCTGGAACATGTAGTATGTTAAAGACAAAAGGTCTAATTGATGCTATACCAGTTAATTTCGTGCGTGGGTTAACTTTTAACAATATTTGTGTTATTGTTGATGAAGCACAAAATTTAACTAAAGGAGAACTAACAACTATTCTTACCAGGTTTGGTCGAAATAGTCAGTATATAGTTTGCGGGGATACAAAACAATCTGATGTTAAACAATCCGGCTTTTCTAGCGTTTTTAAAACATTTGCATCAGACGATTGTAACGATAAAGGTATCTACACTCATTTATTTGGTGTAGATGAAATTGTACGTAGCAAAATACTTCGCTTCATTTGTGATAGGCTTGCAGCTTAATACCACTTAGGTGGCTGTCTGTTTGTCCAAACTGCAAACGGCTTATCATTAATTATATATTGTTTATATTTATCAACAGGCTTTAAACGTTTAAAGCCAGGTACCTGTCTGCATGTTTGATCTGCGGCGATAGCAACAGCAAACTCTTGCCGCGGCCCTTCCGGAAGGTTCACTGGTGGAGTCTTAAAAATTTCGGAGAATTTTAACTCTGACAAATGAACCTTACCATATCGATGAGTATACTCATCACAAGCAGCACGAAAATGTCTATATAACCACTTATAGTTAGCAGTAGTAGAGCGGCACCAAATTCCAGAAGGATGCTTAATATGAGAAGCTTTGTATAGAATCTTTTCCATCTCCTTATCAGGGTGCAACCAACGTTTGATACGTCTATTAAGACGAGTTCGACCTTCATACTGCTTACCATCAAGTACCCGATGAGCTGTAGACATTAACTGAGCATACTCAACAATCATCTTAACAACATGTTTATCGCACATTTCTTGAGCAGAAATAGTAGGGCACTCATTGGTAGTAAATATATTCATTTTATATATTATAATACAGTTCCTATGCAAGAAGTGCCAAAGCTTTACCTGACATTGATGTATTTACGAGATTTCTCATAAGTTTTTCTGGTGATTTTTTACCTGTATGTGTTTCATACTCTGTAATAGCATTTAATGCATCCCATTTAGTTTCTCCAACATTGCCTTTACCCTTTTCAAATAGCTCAACCAATTTTTCACGCTTTGATATGCGTCTTGAAGATTCATCTTCTAAGATCGGTACTAATTTTTTCGTAAATTTAACCATTTGATCCCGAGTAAATGCTGAATTTTTTAATTCTACCATGGTTGAGTTAAAATTTTTGGCTGCTTTTATAGAGCTAATAATACTCTGCAACATTTTTTCTACTTTCATATCAAAAGAAAAAGAATGTCTACTAGTACTATCAGCGTCCCCACTAATAAGGTGTAATGCATTGTCGCAAGCTATTCTTGTGGTTGATGGAATAGTCTTATTCGAACCCATACCTGTATTATCAATTACAGTATAAAAATATGGCTCAATTATATCTCCATCAACATTAATATTTGCTGCTAACTTAGATTGAATAAGAACTTTTCGCCCGTTTCTAGATGAAGTATAACCAATATGATCAATATCCCCTACTTGCCGAGATGCTTTATCTAATACATCAACCATCTCCTCCATTTGAATAGGTCGGTATTTTTTACCTACTATTCCAAGATGTTGATGTGTATCTGTTCGTTGTAAAGAAAATGTATCTGGAATAGGTACTTGATCTCTCCCAAAAACAGGAACTTTTTCTACTTCAAACTGAGGTACTTCATTAAGCGAGCTAATTGTATTGATAAATCCCATAATATTTTTCGTTATACCTAATTATATCGGAGTTCCTATTGATTTTTTCTTACTATCTCTAATATTTTGACAGGATCCCCAGTAACTTGCTCTTTTACTTCATCATTCCGGAATACTAACAGTGTTGGAATTGATCTTATACCATATTTCTCAGCAAACTCCGGAGTATCATCAATATCAACTATATCAACCTTTAATCCTTTAGCTGCTAACATAGCCTTAACTGTTTGACACGGTCCACACCATGGCGCCGTTGCTAATTTAATAATAGATTCTTGCTTCATAAATTAATTATACTTTAATCTATATTGTTTGCAACATAAATAAAAAAAGAGTACCAGCTAGCTGGTACTCTTTAAAGATTGAACTACTTTCTAACGCAAGCCTGTTGACTCAAAGACATCACGCGCGACTCCAGCGGAGAAGCCATTTTCAATACCTTTGACTATTACAGAAATAGCATTGTGACTATGAAGCGATTCGTTATGAGAAGCTACAATCTTAAAATCCTTAATACGTTCATCTTTATCTAGACGTGAATACAGAAGTCGTACAGCATCCTCAACAAATTTAAGAAATGCTCCATTCTTCTCTGCAAATGCTTGCTCATCTTCACGCTTAACCATTACTTGCGTCTCTGTCTGCAGAGCATCTAAGCAAATCTCTTGAAGATCTTCAATCCAAAGTTTATCTTCAAACCTAACACTAACCCGAGCCACACTGCGCTGACTATGTGGTACGGTAGCACGATTACGATACTTTTCTGCATGTTCACTTAACTCAAAACTACATGGACAAGCTGAAGAATATACAAAATCAAAGTGAAGATACTTTTTAAACTCACCATCCTTAGTAAGATCACCTTCTAATACAACATCATAATACTGATAACCTTCTAAACCACTACGTAAGCTAGTTTGTTTAATAGGATAGGAAATCTTAAGCATAATACGTGAGTCAAAACTCTTAAGATTCTCTTTATATGTAGTAAGTACATCTTTAATTTTACCAATACTAAAAGTTTCATCCTTATGATCATAGAAACTACGCATAATACGAGACATATTAATACCCTTTTTATGTGCTTCTAGACTCACACTACCTGTTACACTAGTTTCTAATTCAATTGTCTTACCGTTACGTTTTTTATAATTAAGCGGTAATTTAAAATTATGAATACCTACCTGCTGAATAGCGACAGGAGCTCCTTGAATAAGACTTGAAGGACCATTTTGCAAATCCGGTAGAGATGAAATATACTTTTTATTTGCATCTACAGTATCATCATACTCTCGAACCGGTGGTACGTACCCATCAGCACATTCACTACCCATGATACTCTTTGCAATAGTATCCTTTTCACCGGTGAGTTCATCGTCATCACCTAGCCATTCATAGTTGGAGTCATTTTCTGTCTTACTCATAGTCAATTATAATTATAATATAATACGTACTGTAATCAACTAATCTTACCCACTTTAAACTAAAACAAAAAATCTCCCGGAAACACTTGCAATCAGGTTCTCAAATGAATAAATGGATAGTAGAGAGCCGATGACCACTAATGTTCAGATATCTAGAGATCAGTATATAGTATTATATTTATAATAATTTACTAATACTAGTTGATTTATCCAATAATGTATGCTATTATATATATATATGAAATTTACTAGTAACAAAATAATTGATCTAGGTTCAGCTGCCTTTAGACAATGGAGATCAACTCATAGTCACTGTCAGTATATTCATGGGTATAATTTAACCGCAGACATTACATTTGAAGCTAATACATTAGATGAGCGTAATTGGGTTATGGATTTTGGTGGATTGAAAGACCTCAAAAAGACTTTAGAGCATACATTTGATCATAAGTTGGTCGTAGCTTCCGATGACCCGAAACTAGACCTGATGAAGCAATTAGATGAAGCAGGTATAGCTGAGGTGGTCGTATTACCTGGAGGAGTGGGTTGTGAACGCTTTGCAGAGTTTGTACTTAAGACAGCAGATACTTTTGTCGATGAATCAACTGATGGTAGGGTTCGAGTAAAATCAGTACAAATTAATGAACATGGTAGTAATTTTGCTACTTGTTATAGAGATGATAGTAAAGTATCAATATCATTTACAGATACTCAACCTAATACGGAATCTTTGCAATTAGAAGATGTACATGGTCCTATTGCAGTTGATGAACCAACACCACCGGTAGTTGATCCTAGAGCTGCACCAATTGGTAATACTGGTACAAAAACCAAAGGCGGTTGGTTTGAAGGTACTACATGGGGATAAATGTAAGCGGGTGTAGCTCAGTGGTAGAGCGCAACCTTGCCAAGGTTGATGTCGTGAGTTCGAATCTCATCACCCGCTCCAATGTAAAGCCATCTTAGCTCAGTGGTAGAGCAGCTGATTTGTAATCAGCCGGTCGTCGGTTCAAATCCGACAGATGGCTCCATTATTGAGAACTAAATTGATCATCATATAACTTATTAGTTATATCAATCAAACGCTCAATAAAGTCTGAGTTACGTAATTCTTTAAATGCAAGATTACCAATACCAAACTCACCATCTATATCTAATGAGTCTTTACGCATTTTACTTATTTTACGTCTAAGAGCATTGGCGGATTTTTGTAAAAATTCTAAGTCTTCCATTGAAGCTGTTTGATGAGCCATTTCAAGATCAGATATTTCTCCTTTTATTTTATCAGCTTTAGATAATACATCTCTCTCATCAATAGTAGGCTCATTATAATTAGGTTCAGTTATCCATTTGTCTTTAAGTAAAGAATAAAGACCTGAGGCCTTATGAGGTTCATGTATATCTTGGAAGTAAATTTCAACTTCATAACCACCAATGTTTATATCATGACGAAGATTCCAAACAAACCGTTTACCATCTAAAGCCCTTTTAACTAAATCTTCATCAACGTTAATATTTTCAAAATCTAAAAGAATATGAGTATCGAGATCAGAAAAATCTGTATAGTTATAGTTAGATAAAGAACCAGTAAGCTGAATATCTTCAACTAAATCTTCAACACCAGCATCTTTAGCTACATCCATTGCAATAGTAATAAGTTTGTCTCTAACATCAGAATCAAACTCTTTTGAATCATTCCAAAATCGTTGATTAAGCGTATCGTTATAAAAACGACTTTCAAAAAATGTTTTAAAATTAATCATTTACACTAACTTCTATATTTTTATCTGCAATATTTTCTTGACTAACATCGATTAGAGCGTCAAGATCTTTTTGAATAAAATCTTTACCTACCAATATTTTATATAAATTTGAAGCTCTATTACCTATCGAAAAAGGTATTTTTTTAAATTCCTTCTCTCCGATTTTAAAATCCAACTCAACCACTGGTCTATGCTCCATATTACCTGCACCTACATTTATAGTTATTTCTCCCTTTCTTGGAAGCAGTAATGTTCTACCATTGACAGTGCGGAAAAATACTTTATCCCCTTGCTCTTGAATATCTTCACCATGTATAACATTAAAAGCACCATTACCGGAATCTAATTTAGCGGGTATTTTACCAATACCATCAATATTAAAAAATTCAATTAAACCTAAAACTGATTTTTCTTCTATATATTGTAAAAAAGTCTTCATTAATAATTAACTATGTGTGCACTCACTATCTTCTACTCCACAACCACATTCTTTAACATCTTCATGACCGATATTAAACATTGAAGAATGTTCTCCACTAGCAAAATCATAATCTAATTTGTGGAAAACTGAACCGAGATAGTCAGCAGCTTTTGTAATTTTAGCAGCTGTCCAACCTTCTAGTGCTGGAAGCTCTTTCATCATAAGGCTAAGAGCAAACGCATATTTTTCAATCTTGTAAAGTTCCGCAAGAGCCATTTTCATTTCAGAATCATCAGCATAATTCATGCGAGGCATATTCTCTCCGTCTTCAACTGCATTACCTGATATCTTGGTAATGGCTTCATCTGCAACATCAGCTGCAACATCTAGACCTTTTTTAGCAGCCTTACCTGCTAGCTTAGCAGTACCAACAGCAGCTTTACCAGCGGCTTTAAGACCTTCACCGCCAACCTCAGCAGCGACCTTACCTGTTTCTGCTGCAAAGTCTTTAGCTAAATTACCAGCACCTCTTACAATTTTTTTAGTTGTATCACTAGTAGCAGCTCTTTTAACGGCACGACCAGCACTTGCCAAACCTCGACCAATACCACCAGCAAGAGCGCCAAGAGCCTCTTCAGTTAACTCCCCATCACTATTAACTCCCGTTTCTAAAATAGTATCAATCTTCTCGAGTTGCTTAGTTTCAATTTTCTCCGCTGTTATTTTTGGTAAAATTTGTGAATAAGCTTCAGCAATTAAACTTGCATCATTAAGTTTAGACTTCATGCATATATTTATGCTTCAAGCACTGCTTTTATAGTAGCTTTATCAGTTTCAGATAACTCTTCTGGTACAAAATAATCAATAGCCTCATTAATATTGTTGGCAATAAGTGCTCTGGTTTTAGTACCAGAAATGCCATCTTCTTGTAGTGGTATTTTTGTAACACTTACAAGAGGGTATTTGTCAGAATTCTTCTCAAAGTAAGCATATCTTTTTACATCTTCATCTTTATCCCCAGCACCGACTGTAATCTCAACATCTTTATTCTCATCAGCATAATCATAAACAGATTTTACTGGGGAAATAGGCGCTAATATAATATCAACAGGTTTACCTGCGTACTTAGCATATATATCCCATATTGCTTTTGATTGTTTTGCGGTAATACCATCACGATCCTTATTACCAATGACAACAATACCTCTATCCGCATCCTCTAGAAGATACTTAAAAGCACTAAAATGGCCTTTTGTAGGAGGTTTGTAGCCACCAGGCATGAGCGTTATTCTCTCTTTATCTCTTAGGTGCTCTCCATCTTCGTAGTATTCTCTAAACGTTTTCATTCTTCACCTTCTTTCATACTATTAGGATACCAATCAGGTAAAGGTGCTTTTTGTATTCTATTGGCATATTCCTTTTTAGCTTCTTCAAAATCAGTAGATACTTTACCATCTACCATATCTTTAACAAATCCTAATGTAGCTGCATTAGCATACAAGTCACCACATCTCGCAGTTACTTCTTTTTTAAGACCGTCATATATAATACTACCAGTAACATATCCTAAAGTATCTAACATATCAGCAGGAACATCTATTTCCATAGTAGAGTATACATAATCCCTATGTGCAGCAGGAAACTCATGAGGTATACTTTCATCTTTAATATAAACAGAATTGAAAGGAGGCTCTATATTATTCCAAAGTAACATATTTTCTGTCACTTCATCAGGTTCACCAAATTTCTTTATAAGTTTAACAGCATATTCTTTAGCATCATCATGCTCCCAGCCTTGAAGGGATTCAACGGCTTTATTTTCCTCAAAATATTCTAAAAATGTTTTCATTTGGTAATTGGAGTTGATGTTTGACCGCCGCTAAAGTTTGCACGGCTAAACTCTAAACGATCGACTAGTTTCACTGCATCTCCCTCTCTTCCAACAGCAACATAACCTTCTGGATTAGAGGCTGTAAGAGTACCATCCCCATTATCTAAAAAATGCTTTGTATTATAAACTGCATTATTATATTTGTTAACAAAAATTTGTTTGGATTGAGATAAAAGTTTACTTATTTTAAATAAATTTACAATATCAGGTTCACGCGATTTAATATCCGCAAGTTTCTTTTTGAATGCCTCTGTAATACGCTCCTTACCAGTTTTAGACTTACGTTTTGTTATTTCTTTCTCCATTCTACCTTTCATCCAATTCATAAATCCCTTATATGAACCTTCTGCATCGTCTAAAAATTTACCTTCACGGATCTCTGAGTTAGCATAAATATTAAGTAAGTCTAATGGAAGATCTTTATATTTAACTTTGATACTATCTGCGGTCTTTGCTAAATCTCTAACTTGCTTAGCCTCATCCTTTGTAAGAGTAACCGTTCCTGTTGCATCAGTAAATACAGCATCATCAACCCATACACCGGGTACCTTTTTAAGACCTTTTACATTGATACCGTATTGAGGTGGTGAGTTTAAATCACTATAACCAGTATGAAAAACAATACCAAATACAGAATTAGCAATTTCTTTACCAAGATCTGAGTCTGCTTCAACGGCATACTTAATAGTATTAGGTTTAAATGCGATATGCTTAACACCATCCTGCACAACCGTCTCAAGCATAGATGAATCAAACATGAAATCACCTTGAAGTATACCCTTAATACCTAATTTTGGAAGATATTTAAGAGCTTTCTTAAGTTTATCAGCGAGTCCAGGGGCATGCCCGTGATTCATCTCAACATCAGCATCAGTATAGTTGATTTTAGGCTCATTATTAAAAATAGACTTAGTACCAACAAAGAATTTACCTGTTTCAGGGTGTTTTCCAGCGAAAATAGCAGGAGCCCCATCCCATTTTACTGAAGTATTAACGCTTCTTTTGGATTTACCCTGTAATTTAGAGAGAAGATTGCTAATCATGGTACGAGCCACATCATATCCCTTCTCTCCCTTGGTTAATACCAGTTCTTCAAGGTGAGTTAGGTGAGTATTAGCTTTAGCTTCGGTAAGAAGTTGTGAATCTTGGTGAAATTGTTTAAAACTGCGCATTTTCTTAATTATATCAGTGTTCCTTATGCAAATACTTTACCCTCACTATCTTCTGCAAATCTACTTAAAAATCCAATTCTAGGTCTCAATCCATTATAAGCAACTTTCTCAAATTTTACATTTTTGTTGTTATAGATCTTGCTTGCTATTTCCTCCGGGGAACCGGATGCAAATACATAATTACCGGTACCCTTTCCACCTGCTCCAACATCATGAGCAAGAAAATAAGGAAATCCTTCTAGAAGAATATATCGATATAAGTTTAAAACTGCTATACCTCTTTGAATTGATTTTGGGTTATTGAGATCTATTGTATTATAGACTGTACTATTTAATATACTGTCATCAAAATCACCAAAAATCTTTAAATATTCCTTAAAAGCCATCTTAAAATCATCACCTGCACCATTTGAACTTGCTAACTTATATGCATGTGATACTGCTCTTGGAAAAACATTTAACGCATTAAATATCTCACCACCAACATCATACCCAGTATATCTAGGACCTTTACCAGTTAAAGTTATACCCATTTTTGACTTAAGATATTCTGATGCTTCTGCTACTCTCTTTTTAAAGATAACGTCTGATGTGGCTCCAAGAGCTGCATTTTCACCTTTTATTTCAAATTCCTTACCATTTAATTCCAAGTCACCTTTATTAGTTGCTGCATCAATATTACTAAACAATAAAGCAAACGCTACCTCGCCCATACCAACACCACGCTTCTTATCATCTTGACCAGTATGAATCATAATTTGCTGAGCAAGACTTCTAGAAACACCTGGTACATTAGCTAAAATATCATATAAATTTCCAGACTCAGCTTCTGGAAAGGGAACTTCATCACCCTCCTTTAAAAATTTAAAAAAAATAGCTTTATCTTCTTCCGGTAAATCCTCAATCAATGCTTGAATTTCACCTGAAAACTTCTTTAATATTGAAGAACTAAATTTCTTAGTAGCAAGAGTATCTCTAATAGGTCTATAACCAGCAAATGTCTGAATTCTATTATACAGCTTTTTAAGTTGGTCTGGATCTGCTCGGTCAATATCCATTGTATCAAGCAGATCTTTAATTTTATCAATAGTATATTCAACTGCTTTTTCTTCTTTAGGAGAATTCTCCTTAAGCATCTTCAAATATACATCTGTAATTTTGCTATCCATAACTGTAATGTATTAAAGTTCCTTATGCTTGTGCGAGCGTTTCTTTCATCTCCCCATCACCCATTTCAACTAAGTTACTAATTGCAGAAGCAACACCTTTTGGATCTTCATCAACCATACCTTGAAGCTCCTTGGCTGTGGCAGCGCCGGACTCGTCAGGTTCATGTAGGAAAGCTTTAACTAGAAGATCAACAAGATACTTTTCACCTTCAGATGTCATCGCATCTATTTGAGGCTCGAGCTCATCAGTAGGTATTTCGGAAGTGTCTGTTGCATCTGACGTCTCAAGATCTTCGTTATATAAAGATTCATACTTTTTAAATATATCTAAAGTTTTCATAATTAAAATTCTTTTGCAAACTCCTTAACTTTTTTTGCTACCTTGTTGTACATATCACCAACTGCTTTTTCAACATTTTTCTTAGGATTTCCGATACCAGCAAGACGTCTTCTTGGATCACTTATACCGGTAATTTGCTCTGCTGCTTTTAAGACCTTACCCGCTTCTGCCACTTTTGTATCATCTACTCGCATTTCTTGATCTTCTGTATCAATAAAATCGATAATTTCTAGATTAACGGCTCGGCCGTCAGGTAGATGTATAATAATGTTATCAGATTTCTGATCAGCATCACACTTAATATCTTTTTCCATTAGGCAACGCTGCACAGCCCTCTTTGCAGCTATCTTTTCATCTAAATTTAAATCCGGTGTGTTTTCTTCTATAAGACCGAGAAACTTACTCATGCTAATATTTAATGTATGAGCGACAATTTAACGTTAATATCTTCGGTAAATTTTCTCTCAATAGCAGTAAGATCATTCTTTACTAGAAATGACTTAAAGCGCTTCCATGATATTTTACTGGTATCAACTGGCGTAAATATTTCATACTCGCGTTGCGCTATTAAAAAATCATCAAACTCTAACTGATTATAAATAATTTGTGAAGGTAGTACCATAAAAATACGTTTAACTAATTTTTGTTCTTCTATAAACTGTGGAGATAACTGGTAGTAAAAACATTTTTTACGTTTTGATATTTTACAAATAAGTAAAATTTCATTTAATATAAAATGTATACCTAGTTTTTGTTTTTCTCGTTGTTTGAGTTTAGTTAAGTCACTTTCAACAAGAAAATAGTTATATTTTTGATGTGAATGCTCCAAGTATGGTTTAAGATTAATGTATTCAACATTATTATCTATATCAAAATAACTTCTTAACTCAGTCTTACTTGTATTTACTGGCATTACCCTACATTCATATTTATTTCCCGAATTATAGGAACATAAATTAAGTTAGCAAGAGTTTAGGGGGAGATTGTGTAAATTTTACCTTGCCTATACGTACATTGAGAATACCGTTGTAATAATCTTCTCGAATAAGAGCTTCTGCTTGAAATTGGTAAAATGTTTCCATGTAAGCTAGTTCGCTTTTATTACCACAGCTACGAATAATATTAAACTTAAATTTATCTTTACCTAAAACTTCAATATCTTTGTTAAGACGATCTGATGAACCAGTATATGTCTTCCAGTCAGACTCTCCAACTATAATTCTTTTACGTTTTTTACCTTTTAATGGAGGTCTCTTAGTTTTCTTTACAATTTGTTTTTTACCAATATATTTCATACCATTTGTAAGATTTGTAATAACATAAACAAACCCAAATGGTAATTCTTCCCACTGATCTTTACAATCCCAATGTCCTAAATTAAGCATTGTCAATTTTGTGACCATTACAGTCTTTTACTGGTATATCACAACCATCTTCCATACGTTTAGGTTCCTCTGCATCTTCTCCAGGTAAGTAAACCTTCTTAGTAAGTTTTTTCTTTCTACGCTGCTGAATTTTAGGTTTACGTTTTTTGTATTTTCCAAAAAGGTTTCTTGCGTCACCAGGAGCATAAAAATCACCAGAATTAATGTTAGTAGAAGAAAATCCACCATCACTACTACCCACACCAGCATCACCTGCAGTTATATCCTCCATTACAAGTTTTTTGAAGTATAGAGCAAACTTACCAGTTGATTTTTCCATATTATTATTTATTCTATTAAGTGGATGGAGCTACTAAAAAAATACATCGAAGAAGTAGGTAAAGATCTTGTGCTTGATGATTTCAATATTAAAGAACAATCGTTAAGATTACCTGCACGAAAACATTATTGGGTAGCTCAACTTATTAAAACTAAAATCGAACGTAATGACACGTTTGAAAAGAAAAAACTGTTAAAGAAAAATATTACTAAAGAGGTAATAGCTACCTCACCAGTTAAATTATCACAATCTGCAGCAGAACAGGCGGCGGAAAGGCATGAATCACTCTACTCATTAACATCTAAGATTAAGGAGTTAGATATTATTATTGAATACTTAGAAAAAGTTGAAAAGACCATGTCTCAAATGGGATTTGACATTAAAAACGCGGTCGAAATAATGAAGATGGAACAAATGTAATGATACAGTTTGATTATAAATACCCTACAGCTAGACAACCAGGCAGGTTAATTATAAAATGTTCTGATACAGAGTTGTTTAATAATATTAGAGAGTATTTTTCCGTAGAAAATACTGGTGCACACTTCGCAAGAAGATATTCTCGATTTGTTCCACGGCGTAAATATGTTATAACACCTACGGGTGCGTGTGAGTTAGGGTTATATTGGGAAGTTCGTCAGTATTTAATTAAAAATCAAATTAATGAACCTATTGAAATAGCAGACAAGTTGGATAAGGCTCTAAAGGTAGGTATTGAAGCAGATTTATTTGATAATTTTAAATTTACATTACGTAAATATCAAGAAGAAGTAATACGTAAAGCGATGAAACTGGGTACAGGTACTTGTGTACTTGGTACAGGTGCTGGAAAGACTTTTACAACTGCAGCCTTAATTGAAAACTTTTTTAGAGTATCTAAAGACAAAGATACTTTTAAGTGTTTAATGCTTGTACCTGATTTAGGTCTTGTAACTCAAACATATGAAGAATTTTTAAATTGTGGTACAACATATAAACTTACTAAGTGGACAGGTAAAACCAAACCAGACCTTACAGCTAATGTAATAGTTGCTAATATTGGAATTATTCAAAGTAGGTTTGATGAAAGCGATTGGTTAAAGTATATTGATTTGTTAATTGTTGATGAGTGTCATAAAATAACAGCAGGTAACAAAATATCTAAAATTGTACAACAAATTAAAACTCCTAATAAATTTGGGTTTACTGGCACATTACCAGAAGATAATCTCAACAAATGGTCTATAATTGGAAAACTCGGCCCTATAATATATGAAAAATCTTCATTTGAATTACGTTTAGAAGATTATCTTGCAAATGTTAATATTAAAATATTAAAAATTAAATATAGTCCAAAACCACACTTTAGTGGACAGACAGGATATAGAGATGAACTAGAATTTATTTATAATAACGATAGGCGTAATAGTATCCTTAGAGCACTAGTTACAAAGTTACTTGATAACACTCTTATAATGGTCAATCATATTGCTCATGGTGAAATTATTATGGAATATCTTGAGCAAATTGATGGTAAGAAGGTATACTTTATTCAAGGATCAGTTGATGTTGAGGAGCGTGAAAAAATTAAATCTATAATGGAGAGAGAAACTAACGTGGTAGTTGTTGCAATTAGCGCAATTTTTGCAACCGGTATTAACGTTAAAAATCTTCACAATATTATATTTGCATCAGGTGGTAAAAGCTTTATACGTACTGTACAATCAATTGGTCGGGGTCTTCGTAAGCATGACTCAAAAGACAAACTTATTATTTTTGATATATCTGATCAACTTAATTATGGAGTTGCACATTGCAATAAGCGTAAGACTATATATGATAAAGAAAAGATACAGTATAAAGAAGTTGATATATAATAAAAATACTATATAATATGTTAACATGTCCAAATCCAAAGAGGAATATTATATTAAACCAGCAGAGTTTAGAGAGAGTTTGCGTAAGTATTACGACTCAGATATTTTGACTGATGACCTTGCTGAGAATATTAAAAAGATTGCTTATGGCTTGAGCTATAATGGATCCTTTATTAATTATAGCTATAAAGATGATATGATTGGCGATGCATTAATTAAAATGTATTCGGCTCTTAAGTATAAAAAATACAAGTTTGAAACAAAATCAAACCCCTTTTCTTACTTTACAACTATTGCTTATCATGCATTTATTAACCGTATTAAGAAGGAAAAAAAGCATCATCAGACAATTACTTCATATAAAGAAAAAGTATACGAAGAGTATATGACAGATCCTACCAATACACATGGGACTGTTTATGTGAAGCCTATTGATGATGATTCCAACTATTAAAAAAAGCAAGATTGCTATATTTAGTGATCTACACTTAGGTGTGCATTCCAATAGCTCAGAATGGCATAAGTATGCTATTGAATGGGCTAATTGGTTTCGTGAAGAATGTCGTGATAAGGGAATTAAGGATATTATATTTTGCGGTGATTGGCATCATAACCGATCGGAAATATCAGTTAATACATTACAGGTATCTGCTGATATTTTAGATATGTTCGAGGAGTTTAATCTGATTGCCATAACCGGTAACCATGATATTTACTATAAACATCGAACTGATGTAAACTCTTTGTCTATTTTTAAAAATAGAAAAAATGTTACCATTCTAGAGCAATATCAAACATTAGAAGCATTTGATAAAAAACTTTCTTTTTGCCCATGGAATACTCCCACATCGGTGATTGAAAAAAGTGATATTATATTCGGTCATTTTGAAATTCAATCATTTAAAATGAATGCATTTAAAGTTTGTGAGGAGGGAGTAAGAGTTAAGGATCTGCTACATAAGTCTTCTTTAGTTATATCAGGACATTTTCATACAAGACATGAAAAGCAGTTTGGAGCTGGTACAATTTTATATGTTGGTAATCCATTTCAGATGGATTTTGGTGATGCAGGTAATCGAAAAGGTTATCATATTTTAGATATAGATACGTTGGAATATGAGTTTTTTGAAAATAATGTATCACCATGTTATGAGAAAATAACACTAAGTGAATTAGTTGAAGAAGGTGATATTACACCTATAGTTAAACATAAAATAAGTAATAACATAGTTAAATTGAAAGTAGATAAAAATATATCCCAAGAAGATATGGATATACTTACTTCAGTTTTTAATAAATTACAACCAGAACAATTTCTAGTTGATTATGATATTAACTTTAATAGAATACTCGAAAATCGTGAAGATATTGAAGATTTATCTGGTGTAGATGTTGAGCAAGCTATTGAAGAGTTTATTGGTACTATGGATTTAAATGATTCAAAGGCTATAATTGAATATACGTTAGGGTTATACGAGCGTTGTAAACGATGAAACAGGTTAATTTTAAACGAGTTGCTATACAACATTTTCTTTCAGTAGGTGAAGAGCCTGTTGTTGTAGACTTTAATAAAGGTCTACATGTGATTACTGGTATAAACAAAGATAAGCCTGACAGACGGAATGCTATTGGTAAAAGTACTATTGCTGATTCTATTTATTTTGCTATATTTGGAGATACATTACGTGAACTTAAAAAGGATCTCATACCTAATAATATTACAGGAGGTAAGACACATGTTGAGTTAGACTTTGAAGTGGTTACAGCAAAAGAAACAAACAAGTATAAAATTATACGTCATCTTAACCCTTCAAAAATTTTAATTTTTAAAGATGAGATAGATATTACAAGGGATAGTATTGCAAATACTAATAAGTTTATATGTGATGTAATAAGTGCTACACCATCTATATTTCAAAACTGTGTTATTATGACAGTTAATAATGCTGTGCCGTTTATGGCCAAAAGTAAAATTGAAAAGCGTAAGTTTATCGAAGATATATTTGGTATGGAAGTATTTAGTCAGATGTTAGCTCAACTTCGTGTTGAATATAATGACCTAAAGCGTGATCATGATATTGTACAAGCTACATTAGTAGAAGTAAAAAATCAAAACAATAATTATGTTAAGCAAAAAAAAGCAGCATTAACTAAAAGAGAGGAGAAAAAGCTAGTATACGTTGAGCGTAGAGATAATAACATTATTGAAAAGCAAAGGCTTAATACTAGACTTAAAGAGTTTGAAGATGTAAATACGTCAAAGATAGAAGAGCGTATTGATCATTATACTAATACATTAGTTACTGTTGAAGAAAAAATTAGTGAAAAGACTGTTGAGGTAAGTACTAAAAAAGCTGAGTTATCTCATAGTAAATCTGCATACAACAAAATTGGTACAGATCAAGCTGAATGTCCTGTATGTTTACGTCCTATGGCTGACCATGATGTGGAATATATGGAAAAGGAGAAGTCTATTCTTAAAAGTAAACTTATTAAATTTGGAGATGATATTAAACTACTTAGTGAAAGTTTAGATAAGGCTAAAGAGGCTAAAACTAAGTGTATGCAAATTATTAATAGTAATACTAATAAACTATCTGAGGCTAAATTAGCTAACCATAAACGTGAAAGTATACAGCAGCGTATCAATCAGTTAAATGATTGGTTAGAGGAATTGGAAGTAGATCTAAAATCTGTCGGAAGTACAGAAACTGACTTTGACAATCTTATTATTGAGTCAGAAACCCGATTGAAAGATATAGAAGATAAAGTAGAGAGCTTTAGAAAGGATCTCTCTAAGCTAGATATTGTTAAATATGTAGTTTCAGAAGAAGGTGTTAAATCATTTATTGTTAATAAACTTTTAGAATTACTTAATAATAAATTATTAACATATTTACGTAAACTGGATTCTAACTCTATATGTATTTTTAATGAATATTTTGAAGAAGAAATTACTAATGAAAAAAATAAAATTTGCTCATACTTTAACTTTTCTGGTGCTGAACGTAAGTCAATTGATTTAGCATGCTTATTTACTTTCTCAGATATGAGACGTATGCAGGGAGGTGTTAAATATAATCTTGCTATTTATGATGAATTGTTTGATTCATCATTTGATGAGAAGGGTATTGAATTAGTTACACAGATACTACAAGAACGTACAGAAGAATTAGATGAATGTTCTATAGTTATATCACATCGTAAAGAATCTATTAAAGCTGTTACAGGTGAGGTAATTTATATTGAAAAAGAGAATGGCATTTCACGTAGAGTGGCTTATACTGAACTATAGAATAATTAAATACAATGATTGTTTCATCACCATTTCCACAACCCTTTTCCTCACCTTTGGCCCAGCCGTTTGGAACTACTCCAATACAGCAACCTAAACCACAACAGCCACGTGAGGAAACAATGCCAAGATTTGTTAATTATTTAGCAGATTATTCTGGGTGTGGTCACTGGCGTATTCTATGGCCAGAACAGGTCATTAATATGACACAGCGTGGTTTAAGTCAATCAATTACTGCAATGATTGCTGAACCGAGGTGGTATCAAGGAGTAAAGGCTGTAAAACTACAACGCCAAGCATCTAAAGCTCAGTTGGAGTTTGTAAAGCACCTTAAAAAAATTCAACAAGAGCATGACTTTAAAATTATTTATGAAGTTGACGATGTTGTTTTTCGAGAAGAAATTCCAGATTATAATAAGTTTAAATTTGCTTTCGATACTACCGAGGTAAGAGAAAGTGTTGTTAGTATTATGGATATGTGTGATGAAATTACATTAACATGTGATTTTATGCGAAAGCTGTTTCAATCTAAACTTACAAATCAGAAAGTTACTGTAATACCAAACTTTGTACCATACAATTGGATGGGATACTTGTTTAATCAAAGTCGGGTGCAAACAGCATTTGAAAAAAATAAAGGTAAACCACGTATTTTATATACAGGTTCAGGAGCTCACTATGATGTAGCCAATAAGACTGGAGGTAAAGATGATATGTCTGCAGTTAATCATATTATTCGTAAGACAGCAGACAAGTATAAGTGGATTTTTGTGGGTGCTTATCCACCACCATTACAGGATTTAGTTAAGTCAGGTAAGCTAGAGTTTTATCCGTGGAGATCATTACTAGAATATCCACAATTTATTTCCAATTTAGATCCGCAGTTAATGGTAGCACCACTAACACCAAATAATTTTAACAATTCAAAATCTGATATTAAATTTATAGAGGCATGTACATTAGGTATACCATGTTTATGTCAAGATATGCATACATACTCTAATGCACCAGATGATCTTAAGTTTAATACACCGGAAGAGTTTGAAGAAAAGATTGAATGGATCTTAAACTGGAAAAATCGTAAGCGATACTTCCAGAATATTAGTAAGCTTCGGGAAATAGGTGTTAAGCGATTTTTGGAGAATCCAGAAAATATTGGATCGCATATGGAAGCTCTTACAACGCCATATGGTTCACCTGAACGAAAATACCTTAAACAGTGGAACCCGTAGAGGAACTATGTTATAATAAACTCAATGTATAGAAATGTTGTATACAATGGTCGAGAGGGTACGGTGACTTTATTTGGTTGGAATGAAAATGGGGATCGTATTCGACGTGAGTGCTCTTTCGAACCGTATCTATATACAGAAGATCCAAGAGGGGAGAAGACTTCTATTTTTGGTACTAAGGTAAAGAAGCGTTCATTTAATACTGGCTACAATCGTTATAAGTTTCTTCAAGATTCAGGAGTTAAGAGAGTATTTGAGAACTCGCCTCCTGCTCAGCAGTTTCTTCTCGACATGTATTGGGAAGAGAATGAAAAACCGGAATTCAATACTAACCCTATTAAGTATTGCTTTATTGATATTGAGACATACTCTGTTGATACCTTTCCTGATGTAGATGATCCTACTCACGTTTGTAACGTTATAACTGTATGGGATAACTTTAGTAAGAAGTTTAATACGTTTGGTATTCATGAGTATACTGGTGAAGGTCGTGATGATATGATTTATCATTACTGTAAGACTGAACGTGAGATGTTCTTAGCTTTCCTTAAGTATATCGAGATGCAGCATCCTGATATCATTAGTGGTTGGAATTCTGAAGGCTTTGATATTCCTTATATTGTTAACCGTATGGAGCGTATTTTAGGTCAAGAGTATGTAGATCGTCTCTCACCTCTACGTAATGTTTATTTCCGTATGCGCATGGGTTCATTTGGTCGCGAGCAGAAGCGTTACTATTTTGATGGTGTTGCTAATCTTGACTACCTTGATGTATATAAGCGCTTCTGCCTTAAGTTGCGCGAGTCATATAAACTAGACTCTATAGGTGAACTTGAATTAGGTCAAAAGAAGATTGACTATGAAGGTCTAGCCCTCCATGAACTTGCTGATCAGGACTGGAATAAGTTTATTGACTACAACGTCCAGGATGTTAACCTCCTGGTTAAGTTAGAAGAAAAGCTTCAATATATTCCTCTCTTAAGAATGTTGTCATATGTTGGTCTTACTACCTTAGAAGGTGCTATGGGTACTATTGGAGTGATCAACGGCGCATTAACTGTTAGGGCACGGAAGAGAGGTGAGGTTATCTCAACGTTTGTTCGTAACGGTAATAAGGATCATAAGAACCCTGGTGCGTATGTTGCTGAACCTAAACGTGGTTTTAAAGAGAATGTCATATCTTTTGATGCCAACTCTCTATACCCTAACGTGATGATCTCTCTTAATACTTCACCAGAGACTAAGGTGGGTAAGATTGAGAAAAATGACGGTAAAGAAATAACTATACAGCATAACTCTGGTAGGTTGTTCAAGTTGAGTAAGCATGATTTTGTAAAGTTCCTTAAAGACGAAGAGTGTACATTATCTAAAGCCGGGTTTTTGTTTAGCCAGAAAAAACGAGGTATCATCCCCGAGTTTTTAGAGTATTATTATAATCAACGGGTGGAGATTAAGAAGAAGCTATTTACTAATCAGAAAAAGCTTAAGAAAGACCCAGGTAATATTGATCTCAAGTACGAAGTTGAACGTCTCAATACTCAACAAATGGTTATCAAGATTCTAATTAATTCTTGCTATGGTTATATGGGTAATAAAAATGCTCCCATTGGGGATGACGATATTGCTGCGAGTGTTACTCTAACTGGGCAGGCTGTTATTAAGTATTCAAACGAACTTCTTAAGGATTTTATTCGTGAAGAGGTTGGTACTGATAAAATTAGTGAGCGTGATCTGGAAGAGTGTATTGTCTATAACGATACAGATTCATCTTATATATCCATATCACCTCTTATTGAGAATGGTGTTAAGTTTTGGGAATCTAAAGAAGATGCTCTAGTTCATCAAGAAACTTACGATAAGATTCAAGAGATTGAGGACTATCTTAACGAGGGTATTACTAGTTGGTCCCGAAAGGCACTATTAACTAACGATCCTCGATTTGTATTTAAACGTGAGATGATTGCAGACGTTGCCACATTTCTTCAGAAGAAGCGTTATGTTATGCATATCCTTGACGATGAAGGTATTAAAGAGAATAAGTTTAAGTATACTGGTGTAGAGGTTGTTAGAACTACTATGCCTAATGCTATTAAGCCTTACGCAAAAGGTATCATTGAGACTATGCTTACTACTCAAGATTTGGGTAAAACTAACAAAATTTTCAACGAAGCTTATGAGACTTTTAAAACGTTATCTCCAGAAGAGATATCTTTCGTTATGGGTATCAAGGGGTATGAAAAGCATGCAGTTCAATGCCGGGAATGGCAGACTGTAAAAGGCATGCCAGTTCATTCTAAGTCGGCTTACTACTATAATCAAATACTTGAAAAGCTTGGAACAGGTAACAAGTATGAGAATATTAGCTCTGGAGATAAGGTTCGTTTTATGTATATCGAAACTCCTAATAAATACGGTCTCCAGTCGATGGGATTTAAGTATGAATGGCCTGAAGAATTTAACGAGCTGTTTAAGATAGACTATGAAAAGATGTTTGATAAGATTCTCTTTCAATCAATAGCTCGTTTTTATGATAGTGTAGGTTGGTCGATACGTAAGCCTTCAGAAAATGTTCAAACTGAGCTATTTGATTTATTCACATAGGGTAGTAAATAAGAGTATGAGTGAAAGTTACCTAGATAGACCGCAAGACGATGATACTGCTAAAGCCCACCCGGCATATAATCGTGGTAAACTTAAAAGTACAGTTTATTTCCTCAAACTAATCAAAGGGGCTGTTTCAGGTACAGATGTTGGGGATGGTCAAATTGCTTCACCTCAAATTGAAGCTGCACGACGGGCTATCTTACACATGACTAACGCATTAGAACATGCGACAGGTAAGTCTACATACCTTTCTAAGCAATCTGAAGAAGCATTAGAAAAAGCTCGGGAAGAGCTTGGTAAGATTAATGTTTAAATATTACCTTCTATTGGGTCAGGAAAGCCGTTCTCTTTACTCTGAGGCCAAACACGCCATTTAGTAATTTTTTCATCGGTTGCAAACCATCTCCAAAGTTTGCAATAGCCATCTGGATCTGATTTAAGCTTTTTAATTTCTTCTGGATCTGCATCCTGTCTATATACTTCTTCATCCTTATCATTGAAGAAGGATACAGCCCAGAATATATAATCATCATGAGGAACTTGATCGTATCCTAAATCTATACAATATTTAAAATGCTTAATGAATGAATTATCATATTCTAGCCTATTAGTATATTCAGGATTAGGAGGATGTGATCTATCTAAAGTAAACTGTTGAATTTTTTGATCTCTAAATCTGACACCCGCATATCGTTCATACTCATATAAACTTCGTACCGTACCAAACCCATATTTATTTTCTCCCTGTTTAAACTTCTCGTTGTTGACTCCAAGTAATTTTCGTACTCGTTTGTATGACTTAAGATTATCCTGCTCCCACGTTTTACTATCATCCCAGTGTTTAGTAGCTGCTTTTCTACCGTAATGATGCCAAGCTATTAGTTGATGTGGGTGGTATATATCATACCCATAGGTAAATGCCCTTACAGCTATACTTATCTCCTCACCATGGAAATACATTTTAGGATCATGTTGAACATTTTTACTAAACGCTCCATCCGTAAATGCAAAATGAGCGGAATAAAATCTTCCTTTAATAGGTCCACCTAAACCTTTCCAATTAGGTATAGATTCTGGTATTGTATGTAATGGTCCATCTTTTGCGAAAAAATTATATGATAACATCCATGGATCAATATCTAAAGGTTTTCCAGTTTCAATATTATAAGCTGGTAGATAGCTGGTAATTAATGGTTTGGGAGATCCATTAAGTTGTAGACCGGCATACATATTTTTAAGTTTTGTATCCCACCCCGATACAAACCGATGGTGTGAGTCTAATTGCAATGTAAACTTTTCTTTATTGTAATGTTGTTGAATAAGATTTCTAGCCCAACAAGCCCCTTTTGAATCTTTAAAATTTATATCAATAATAGTAAATCTATCATCATTAATATATTCATCTAAATTATCCCAATCATCATCTTCAGAATGTTGCCAGCAAATACAAATATGTAATAATTTTGGCTTATCAGCTTTAGAAAGTAAGTCTCTTAATGTTGGTAATAGCTCTCTATCCCTATAAGAGGCTATTTGTACAAAAATAGAACCATTAGTATAGGCATTTTTCATAAATATACTTATTACGGTTTTAGTAAATTACCAGAGCTGTTAATATAAAGTAAATTTAATTTTCCCGTCTTTCATCAGGTTCATAATACTTGATACGGTCATGCCAAATAGGTGAAGCTAATAATACGGCAGGCTTTAATTTATCTTCTTTAGTTAATTGATACATATGAGACATCCACGTTTGTTCAAAAGGATGAGCCCATTTGGTATCAATAAACATCTTTTTATTGCCCTCTTTACTTACAATCATAGGCCAGTTAGCATAATAAATTTCACCAGTTATATATGCGACATCATCAGTAGTTAAAATTTTATCAAATTTTGTTCTAGGGCAATTAGGATCCAAGCCAGTGGTAGGTAGTTTATCATAATCTGGCCAGTCTCTTGTTCTTATCTCTTGTGGTACATTATACCATGAACATTGCTTGTCATTATCGAAGTATACTTCTGTAAATGATAGCTTAATAAAATCAAACTCATTTTTAAGCATTGCTTTGTGCACTATATTATATAGATTAGGTATATACTTACGTAATCCATTTCTACAATATTCTCCTTTTAGGTTAGGTGGGTTACATGTCATATCATCCTCAAAAAAGAACATGTAATCAGCATCTGATGTATCAAAATGATCAGCTGCTGCTTGCCGCCCTCCACATATACCAGTATTACCACCTAAATCAATATATTCAAAATTATATTCTTTTGATATTTCTTGATTACGAATTTTAGCATCTTTATTTGTAGAATTATCTAGTAAGAATAAATTAGGTTTTTCCAACCACTCCGGAGTCTCCTTCATGGATTCGATAGTATGAAGTACTTGTTCTGGAAAGTTAAACGTAAGCATATATAAATTTGTCTTTACATTAATAACATCTCGATCTGTATATTCTCTAGTATTAGATAAACGCTTGAACGAAGGTTCTGCGATAGTAACGTTGTCCTCATGTAATGCTTGCGCAAACTTTACAATTAGACCGTTACTATCTAATTCATATCTTCTATAAACGTCTGGTTCTAAGTATGACATTATAGTAAACAAACTTTCTTCTGTACCCATTAAACCTTCACTTAAAGAGCGATCTAGCAAACTATAATATGTGCCATTAGCTTTATTAATTTGATGTTTATGGCCACCAAACAAGCCACCTCTGCAAACATAGTTTACAACAGCATCCGAATATTGGTTTATTTTTTGATAGTTAAATCCGTGAATTTCTGTATTAGCCTCATACGGGTAACTTAAAAATAAAAACGGGTTACTGTATGCTGGTAACTTACCCAGTACATTATTGTCTGTTAAATAACCACTAGGTACTGTATTAGTAATACCTGCATCGAGCCAGTAGAGGTAATCTGTATCGAATGGGTTCCAAATAGTTGCATCATTAAGAAGAAACATTTTGGATTGTACGATAGGATTATACCATTCTAATGACGCTTGAGGCGAATCAGGCAACCATGCCGCTTGTGATAGCCAATCAGTATCTTTTCTTATTGATTGAGTTTTATCCCAAAACGGATTATATAGTCGTTGTATGTCTTCCAAACTATATACTTTTATAAAAGTATTAGATTCGTCACGCCTTTCACGTACATAGCTTTCAAACTCTTCAGGTATATATATAAATAAGTTTTGAGGTAATTTTAAGACATTGGTTAAGTGTTCTAAATAATGCTCATATGAGCGATTATCCCGGTTTATATTCCAATAACCGGTAACTATAGTACTTGTTGGTTCCATTATTGCTTAACCTTACTAACCCAAACTGCTTTATCAAAAAAATCTTGCATGTATGGAATTAAATTATTTCTTGCCGCACAATCTGATATATCATTTTCGGATATTTCATGCCAATTCCACAATTTCTTGAATACCTTTTCCTGAAAAACTTCACTATCATAAGCATAATCATGAGCCATTATAATATCAGAAACCTTTATATAATTAGACAATAGATTGTATTCTCCTATCTTATTGCCACCGTCGCATAAAACTAATGTTATACCATTTTGTTGTATGTAATCAATAACTTCTGTGTCTAACACTTCCGTATAATCATCATTAAAGATATTTTCTAAGCGTAAATCAATGCCCCTATCTCTAATATCATTATACCATTCACGTTCGGCTACATCATAAGTTCTAATCTCTGTACCTAAACCTAACTCTTCACACATTTCCTTTAAATATATAGTCAACCCACCCATTGCAGTGCCAATTTCCAAGATACGTACCGGTCGTACTTCGTTGAGGAGGTTAAAAAACGCTTCAAAACAATGGTGATTTTGCTGACAAGTATGCCCATCATATGCTGACAAACTATCATTTTCTTCTAAATTAGATTTACGTGTTATTTTTTCTTTATTAAAATTCATAGCCAGAATCTTTCTACCTCAGGATTATGATTTACATTAAACAAACTCGGTGTATCGTGAGATGGGCCTAATATGTTTAAAGCATTATATATAGGAGCTAGTATATATTCATTATTTACAGCATACCCACCCTGAAACAAGTGGGTATTCTTTGTTTTATAGATATAATTTATAATACTATCCCAAATACTTAAGAATTTCATCATATTATTTACTTTATCGAAGCAAAACAACTTACCTGCTGCATCATAAACCATAACTTCGTTATTAACAGTTAAATTAAACTTACACTTGAGCAGATCAACAATAATGGTCATATTTTGATTACTAATTAACTCCTTCCACCTACTAACACAGTTATAAAT
>VMHT01068576.1_pt1 | contig 58225 bp, 60 predicted proteins | sample 4693611 | NCBI WGS metagenome assembly VMHT01 (sample SAMN12280063, study PRJNA550983) | marine metagenome | isolation source: seawater sampled from same location over 5 years 0.02-0.2 micron viral filtrate | place: USA: collected off the coast of southern California halfway between the port... ... | reverse complement strand
TGGGAGTGAGACATCTAGAGGCACTATAACTACAGATGGTATTGATTTAAGAATCAACGCTACCGCTGATTTAATTTTTCAACCTACAGGAAACGTTGGCATAGGAACAACTAGTCCACAAGGGAGGCTAAACATAAAAGCCTCTACCAGTAATGGAAGCACCGCTTTTCTTTTACAAAATTCCAGTGGTAATAATAATACTGTAATTTATGATAATGGAACAATCGTATCTGCTGGTGCAGGAAGGTTCCAAGGTGGAGGATATTTCACAGGCGGCAACGTTGGTATAGGAACAACTGGTCCAGAACAGGAACTTCATGTATATCAAGGAACTGCTAAATTTGAATCAACAAATGGTAACGACGAATCATTAGAGCTTGGTCGCAGTGATAATAGTAACTTGTGGAAATTCAACCACGCTGGTAATGATTTAAGAATACGTAATGATGGAGGAACAGGTTATGATATCTTACTTGGTGTTAATTCAGGTGGGACGGTTATAAATAATAAAGTTGGTATAGGGACAGCAAGTCCATCTCAAAAGCTGACCGTCGGAGGTAGCATTAACACAATAGCACCGATGGGTGTGGCTGCACAATGGGCTTCTAGTCAAATACGACTAGAATCTACTAATACAGTTGATAATACTGGATGGCAAGGTATCTCCTTCGCTACAAGCACAGTTACTAACTATGGATGGAGTATAGGAGCTAATAGAAGTAGTGGTGGCAGGGGTTCCTTTAGGATTTATGAACATATCAATAGTGCCACTGGTGGAGAAAGATTTACTATAGAACAAGACGGTAATGTTGGTATAGGCACAAATAATCCAGCTAACAAGCTAGACGTATCTGGAGGAATAGCTATCGGAGCGAGCTATGTCGGAAACACTGCCCCATCTAACGGAGCTATTATTCAAGGTAACGTTGGTATAGGAGTAACAAGCGCTTCTTATACGCTCCAAGTTGGCGGTTCTATTGTAGGCTCATCCAAGAGTTTCTTAATAAAACACCCGACAAAAGAGGGTAAGCAGCTACTCCATGCGTGTATCGAGGGTCCAGAAAATGGTGTGTATTTCAGAGGAAAAAGCACCTCAAGTATACTTGAGATGCCTGATTACTGGATTGGTCTAGTCCATATTGATTCGATGACTGTAGATATTACAGCCATAGGTCCAAATCAAGACCTTTATGTTGAATCAATAGCAGATGATGGAGAGGTAACTATAGGTTCAAATACAGAAGAACCTCTGAATTACTTTTATGTAATTTACGGAGAACGTAAGGATATAGATAAACTGGAAATAGAAATTCTAGCTCCAGAACATGCTAATTAATCTTTGTCTTCGACAACCTCGAAATCAGTAGCCTCATCAGCGAACTCTTTTGGCTGTTCAGGGGATGCCTGTTGCAAATGAGAACCTAATTTTTTAGCGAGGACAGCTCCAGCTTCTGCTACATTGAGACCGCCAGATTTAATAGCGATATCAATGAGTTGAATAGTGACTTGGATTTCTTCTTCGGTGAATTCAATTTTTTTCATACTTTAAATTTTATTAAAATCTATATAATAATACATGTTAAATTGTGTTTTTCTAATCCCAATTGATCATAGAGGCATACAAGGCAAATTATTTCCTCAATATTTAGAATTACAGTCTTGGTGTGAGAGGAATAATGCTCAAATTTTTACTTCTAATGGTCTATTTTTAAACTTCGCTCGTAATTATTTAGCTACAGGAGGGGGTGGATTTGCAGATACATCCCCACCAGATGCAGAATGGTTGTTCTGGATCGACTCCGATGTCGAATTTACTATCGAAAAAATAGAATATATGATGAGCATACCAAAAGACAAGAAATTTGTTACTGGCTGGTATAGGTCTGATTATAGTGACAACGCGATGGTAGGCAACTGGGATGAAGATTTTTTTAGAGAAAACCTGCATATGCCATTTACTTCAGTAGATTGGCTTACAAAAACAGCAAAAGAAGAGGGAAATAAATTAGTGCAAGTAGATTGGTGTGGCTTTGGATTTACCAAAGTCCATAGATCTATTTATGAACAAATGGAATATCCTTATTACCCTTTAAGGGACGCTTTCATTGAAAAATGTAACAATCCCGTCAAAAAAGGAGAGAAGTTCGATGTAAAAGATCTTAGCTTCGAAGATGTCAGTTTTTGTCGTAATTGCTATGAGGAAACAAAAATTAAGCCTTTAGTGGCCCCAAAAATGAGAGTAGGTCACTTAAAATCATTTTTAGTGTAATAAAAAATAGATAAATTAAAATTTAACAATATTATTAATATGCCAACTGACGATACACCAATTGAAGATTTGGGAGTAGGAGACCCTATCCCAAGAGATGAACCTTTTGTAGTTCCAGCCAGACCAGAAGAAACTTTTGATTCTGTTTGGCTTCGTAGTATTAATATTTACGCACCAAACACCTCTACAGAAGATCCAAATGGAGGAAGCCTTAATATTGAAATGCTGCCTTATGACGGATCTAATGAAAAAGTTCTTGTAACTTCCGATAATGAGGGAGTCGAATATATTAATGTCCCTAGCCGTGTGAACGGAAGAAAACCTTTTTGGCAGTGTGTAGATGAAGTCCCAGAAGTCAAAGCAGCGATGGATGCTATTATTGCAGCCGTTCCAGCTTTAAGAACTTGGGCTGATACTCCTCCACCACCACCTCCGACTGGAGAAGCTCCAGTATAATTAAATTACTCTCCTAAAGAGTAAATATGGAAATGAGGCGTATTACCTTCTTGGTAATCGTTTTTAAAGATTAGGCATGGGATTTTTTTCCCATCTACGACTATTTCTCCCGAGAGATACTGTCTACCGTTGTCCTTATTCTTTATCCAAAACGACCCCACTTTGTTCTGCGTCCAAGCTGACTTTTCCGATTTCGTTGAATGTGGTTTCGAGGAGGTCGAGGAAATCTCTTTTTGCATGATGTGGTAATTGGGTATATTGTTTCTTCAATCGACGATATACCCTTTTAGAAACTGTGTCAACAGGATTACTGATTTTTCTAAGTCTTTTAGCAACTCTTTGGTTCATAATTTAGCAATGTATGTTTCGGAATCTTTAATAAATCCCATTTTTTCGTAGAATTTAGCTACTTTGCGGGATTTGGGATGAGCTTCTACGCAACTCATCATCACATATTTAAACTCTTTTTCTCTAGCGAACTTCATAGCAGTCCCCAAAAGCTTTTGACCCATCTTTGGATTTTTAGAAAGCCAAATATATTCCGCAAAAATTTCTTCTCCAAATTTCTCGTTTTTATTATTCAAAAATGCAATTACAGCATCGAATTTTCCTTGGCTATTATAATTAGCCCAAACAAAGAAATCCCAAGCCAAGATAGATTTATCACCAAAAGCATTAAAAATATACTCTTTATTGTGTTTTAGTAGAGCGTGACCTTGTTTTTTATTCTCCATATCAAATAGAGGGAAAATGTCATCCAAAAGAACTTTAAATTCTTGAGGGTCTAGTATCCTCTTGATCATTTATTCAAAGCGACGATAAGCTTTCTGGCTTCTTTAGCTGGGATATCAGAAAAAGAACTCCATGTCTTAGCTTCTTCGTTTCTATATTTTTCACTCTTCCATAAGTCGCGCAAAACATCTTTGCATGACTCAAATGAATCTACTCCATGCTTTTCTCTTAACGTCTTCATAAGAAGCTCTACAGGAGTAACAGGGGTAGCTATAGCATCTGCCTCAACTGCTTGACCTGCCCCTTGTGACTTGTCAATCTCATCTGCTCCAACGATGTGGATGTTAAGATAATTGCGAACACAACGGACAAAAGCTCTATTACAAGCAATAGTTTCTAGAAACTTAGCGCAAAAAGCGTCTGTGTTTGCTAGGGTTGCATTAGCTACGTCAGAGTAAGAGACTCCGCAAACCGCTGATTCGTAGTTGTTGATCCACTGTATAGTGCATTTAGCAGTGACATATCCTTCTGCGATATTCTCTGTTTTAAAGGCTACTTTGTAGTATCCACGCATCTTGGCAAGTTCCTTAATACCTCCAAGCATAATTAGGAGTTGCTTATCATCTAAGCCCTCTGTCGATGTGGGTAATGGCTTATTTCGTGCATCGAACCAACCTTTGTTGGGATACAAGAACTCTGGCTTAATCATCGCCCTCCAATCAACAGATCCATCCTCGTTGAATACATAATCCACATTCTCTAATAAACCATGCTCGTTGCGTTGATACGCATCTGGTCCATAGAATTTCTTTGCTGTTTTCTTTTTTGCTGTTTTAGTCGCGCTCATAAATATAAAAATGGTCTGATTCTCTCCAATATTCAGGAGTATCAAGCACTTTATTATTGCTGTCAAGACCTTTTTTCCAGTGAGCGTAACTTAAATATTCTTTACCTCCCTCGATAAGCCTCAAGGAAGACATGAACCTAGAATCCTCACCAATCTCACAAGGAGCTTTTTTATCATTCAGATAAGGTATTACAGGAATATCAAAATATTTATTCCTTATACTGCTTAATTCCTCTTCTTTTTTGACTATTATAGAGAAGTCAATATCCATGTTTTTTAGTATTTCAAAATAGTTTTCTGGAATAGAATCCCAAGTCTCATCTAAAAATAAATAAAATTTATTTACATTTTTTGCTATTTTTTGCAGTCCATGAGGTTGGATCAAACTGTTTGCAAAAATAGTGACAGGGTATGAAGAGCAATACTTCATAAAACAATCCTCATCGAAAGCATAATCAGCGCGAATCATTAATTCTTGCCCAGATTTTAACTTTAGAGGGGCGAAAGAAGTTGGAATAACTTCTACGACAGGATTTTGGAATGATGAACCTACATATTTAGTGTTAAATCTAATATCTTCTTTTTCTATTTCAAGAAAATTTAAAACAGATTGAGCAACAACTTCAGGTTTTATATTGTCGATTTGTTTTTTCGGATCTTCGATACTAAAACATGGTTTTTTATCCCATTTAGGCTCTAGTGCCACATTTATTGACTCATCAGAAAAAGCAGGTTTTGCATTAGCAGCGAAAACATTACCGAATAAAGTGACTGTAGGTATTTTTTTAGAGCTAGATAGCTGGGCTAAAGCGCTATCGCACCCCAAATGAACTAAAGATTTAGATAAAATAAAAGACTGCTGTTTAAAAGAAATATTTAAAGCAGCGTCTACCCCTTCTATTTTTTTGGAACCCCCCAACTGTATAACTTTAATTTTTGCGCGTTCTAAAAAAGGTTTTAATAGACGGACTACTATATCGTAGTGAGAGTAAGTTTTTGAAGAAACATTAGAAGCTTGATGAATAGTGATATACTTATCAAAACAAATAGGAAAGTAGTGGTCTTTTACGACAGGACTACTTATTTTAACGCCTAAACTTTTTGCGTATTCTTCTATTAAATGAGCCATTATTTTAGTGAGAATTCATGTTTATCTAACCCATTATGGATATAAGATATATTTTTTTGGGTAGTAGAATGTGGATAAAACACCATATCGAAATAACCTTCGTGATCAGAAACACCCTCCATTACTAACGAGTTTTCTACCACAGGATTGTAAGGAAGTAATTTATAAATAGCTGGGTTGTCATCAATATAAGAGTAGCATTCAGGTTTGGTGAAAATATAAATGTTATGCCCTTTATATTGTGACTTCAGGTTTTTCAATAAAGAATTAACCAATAAGACATCCACCTCACTCTGGGGTATGACTACAGCTATTCTTTTGCCGTCCCCTTCTTTAGATAGCAATTCTTCCAAAGAAGGAGTTTTTAGCTTTTGAGTTTCTTGTGTAGCTACTTTTTTAAAGTAATCGACTACTTCAGTTGCACTTTTGCCAGATCTTAGTTGAGTCATCCAGTGTTTAAAACCTTGGGAATTTTCGTCAACATCATCGCATAAAATATTTTTATAAATATCAATTATAAACTCTTCTTGAGAGGTGTAGTTGTTTCTAGGTTGATAATTAGGGTTATAATCCATACCTTTAGAATCAAAATCATAATCTATAGGAGGCATTTCATCAATTATCTCTTCGAGCTGTTCGCCGATTACTTCGACACTGAAATTATCTACAACCCACCGTCTAGATTTTTTCTCCATAGCCACTCTCTTCTCCTGCTCCATATCTCGAACTAACTCTAGCTTTTTAGCTATATCATCCGCAGAAGTAGACGCTTTAATAAATTGAGTCCCAGGTTCTCTATACTCACTCCACTCTAAAGGAATGCCCCCAGACTCTTCTGAACAGCTATCTTCTCCACAAGAATAATTAGTTACTAAAGTAATCATCTCTGTGAGTTTAGCTTCTTGGATCGGAATCTCTTGGCCACCACTTGTAAAAGGATGGCAGTATACATCCATCAAATTGTAGATTTCGTTTAATTGAGAATCACTTACCCCCCTACCTGTGTTAGTTGTGTTCACAGATTTTTGTGTGCCACAAGAAGCACATGTAAGTTCTTGCCCCCTGAAAGGAGATATATGATACACTCCGCATTTATTGCAAATATAAGTAGTAAGAACATCTTCTGGATTGATGCCTTTTTCTTTAATCAGTCTAGGGATATCCCAACCTTCAGACCAGTGTGTGTGTAGTAGCAATTTTGCTTTTGGCTCTTTTTCTTTAAATAATTTAAAACCTTCGAGCATATTGGGAACGCTCTTTCTTAATTGGTTTCTAAATACAAATCCGACAATAAACTCATCAGATAAATTATTAGACTTTCTTAAAGAAGATCTCTTTTCATCGCTCAATCTAAAAAATTTACTAGTGTCTAAAGATCCTCTTAAAGTTTTTACATGGTTATACCCCATCTCTTTCATCGCTGTCTCTGCGAAAGAAGCCCAAACATAATAATTTTTGATTTTAGGAGCATATTCAATAGCTTGGGGCAAAATCGGAAGACTATCCAGTGTAGTCCAAATCATTGTATTGATTTTATTCCACCAAGGCTTCGTATGAAACGAATTGAAAGCCCAAATGTCTTCCATGCCTATATAAACATCTGGTTTGAACTCTTTAATAGCTTTATCTACTAATTTGCGCCCATAACCTTCAGCTCTTTGATCTTCAGCACTTAACCCCTGTAATTCGTTAGGTGGTAAGCCAGACCCTCGGCATTCCCAAGGCAAAAGCTTTGTAGTAGGATCGTCCCATTGAACTCCGTTAGCTAGCTCTACAATATTATACTTCCCTGTATTATATAGGTAGCGAAGAATATTTTTTTTATTTTTACCGAAACCTGTATAAGCTCGACAAAAATTAGAATGTATTAAAACAGTCTTTTTTTTGCTCATTTATCCCGCAAATTATTATTTTTAGTCAAGCGATGTATATAAAGCTCTTGGAGATAAAATTTACAGAATTCTAAAAGATTATAAGCTTCTGACATCTCAACTCCAATGCCAAACTTATTAGCTGAATTTCTTGTAACCCCGAATGAGAAAGCAGAAGTTCCATCCCTTTTTTGATAAGGTTTGAACGAGATAGAAGTTTTATTATCTTCGTAAGAGTGAAAGGCTGAAAATTCAGTATACTTTTCTATAGCATGAATAAATCCACCAATTTCGTTTTCGTTCAATTTGATAGAAATAGACTTATCTGGGTCTTTAGCGTTTTCAGAAAATGAACCTGTCCGTGTCTTATCATTCCAAGAATACTGTTTCACAGCACGGATATAAACACATGGTTCTTGATTCTTGTTATTAGCTCCAATATCGAAACTAAAAGCACAACCTTTATTACTAGAATTAGGTTTATAATACTGAACAATCATGTAGAATATTAAGCAACTAGGGCTTTTTTTCTACATAAATTAATTTTTAGCTTTTTTAATTTGATCGGGAGTAGGAGCGCCTTTATCTCCCTTTTTACGCATCTTTTCACCAGATCCGCTTTTAATTCTTTCCCTTTTCTTTCTGATATTTTCCCAAAGACTACTATCAGATTCATCTTTCTTTTTAAGAATTTCATTATGTCGTTTCATAAACGACTCATGATCAGGGCCAGCCATATACATAGTTTTCCCGTCATCATTTTTGTGAGTATGGAAGCCCTTCAAACCTAGTTTTTTAGCATCTTCTAAAGCTTTTTCTTTTGTATCAAAATAATGATCCATTTCTTGTGGGCTAGACTTGGAGAAATAATAAAATACATCAGTCTCATCCCAAGGATTTTGCACGACAACAGAAGCTTTACTTTCAGCTTTATCAAATTGAGAAGCACAAACAGCAGCTCTTTGTTTAACGTCCTTAAATTCGTCTTTAGCTGTGAGATCGACCATGCAGCGACTCATAAACTTAGACTTCTTTTCTCCGTCTCTAGGTGATGGTAGTGGCATACTTAAGCTTTTACACCAAAAATAGGCTCACAGATAGTTTTCATGATAAAATCTCTGTTTTTATTGAAAATTTCTACTTTACAGAACCTCTCGTAACAATGGGAAAAAACATCTGCTATATTCAAAATATTATCGTAACGATATGAATCGTAAATATAAATTTCTTTTATGTAATTAGAGATTAAATCTCCCAATTTTTTTCTAAGTTGAATTTCATATAGAGCTTTAAAATAACCTCTTTCTTCAGGTAATTCTCCCACTGCACAAAATTGAGACAAGATTCGGTATTGGTCTTCTTCAGGTAATCCTACTTCTAAAAAGAAATCAACTAAATCAATGAATGGATGGCCCATGTATACAGACTGAAACCCATCAAAATAAAACATTTTTTTATCAAAAAATATATTATCTAAAGAGAGATTGCCGTGACATTTAAAATTATAAGGAAGGTGTATTTTTTGGGTCAATCCATACGTCTCTTCTTTTAATTCGATCATAAATTCTCGGCACAAAGAATAATCTGTATAACTCTCAAATGCTCGGAGAGAATCTTTTGGTAAATAGTTTTGAGGGTCTAAATTATTAAAAAACTTATCTAATGAAGTCTTATATGTAGGCCGAACGGATTTAGTACATTGGAAATCAAAGTAATTACGGAAAAATAAATCCATATTCTCAATTAGGCATGATCTTCCGTAATCTCTGACGCTTTCATAAGGTGGGATAATTGTAAGTAAATAAGAAATATTTTCTCCTATTTTAATTTCACCGTAACTTTTAAACTTAGGCACAGTTTTTGACTTACTGTTTTTTACAACAGAAGCTTCTTTTTTTAAGATACCATCAGAATCATCCAAAGATATTTTTAATTTATAATTTTTCTGATTTGTATCTGTTATCGTGAAAACATCATAATTATCATTAATTTTACCCAAAGAAATGTTAGCTATATCTAATTTGGGATCTACTTTTTCTATTACTTTACCCGCAAAAGTTAAATCTTGTTCTTGATTTTGAGTTTGTGGGAAAGCATAAACTTTGCCTTTAAAGAGGGAAGAAAGCTTCATCGACTATAATAAAAGAAACCCCCTCTTTTTCAAGAGGGGGCTTCCACATGAGCAAACCATCTAATATTAGATGACCATATATCCAGCAAGACTAGAAGACCTTACCAAAATTCTTTTTTGCGATTCGAACCCCAGAAATACTGGCTTTAGAAAAGCGGCGGGTACGATTAAAATTGCGATCATAAACCACAATTGTTTGATCTGTTTCTGATTCAAGTTGGGCGTTGAGTGATTCACCCTGCTTCGTGTAGAGACCAAAGAAACGTCCTTTGGAATCACGGATAGCTTTCATTACTCGCATGTTGACTTTCTTCATGTAGCTATCTTAGAGAATTCTAGCGATTTGTCAACTACTTTTATGGAAATTTTATCCACATTTCTGTTTTTTACTATGTAGTTCGAAATAGGAACCTGCACAATAGCTTTTACTGCATTTTTTATTTGTCTAGCGTGATTTTTTTGCATTTTAATTTCGTTTAAGATGTGTTTTTCCACGCTTTTATTTATACAGATTTCAATGTTTCTTTCAGAGAGTCTGTCTTCTATAGCTGATAATTCAGCTCTAATAATCTTAAGCAACTCGGATTCTCCTAGCTCGTTAAAAACTAAAACCTCATCTACTCTAGCCAACAATTCAGGTCTAAAATATTTTTTGAGAGAGTTTTTATAGATTTCATCTTCATTTTCTGTTTGTGGAGAGAAGCCCATGCTTCTTTTGGTTTTCTCTTTATACCCCACATTAGAAGTCATAACTACTATAGTTTTACTCAAGTCTATCCGTCTATTAAGGTTGTCTGTGATATACCCTTCGTCTAGTATTTGCAATAAGATATCTAAGACTTTTGGCTCACATTTCTCTACCTCATCAAACAAAACAACACAGTTAGGATTATTTCTAACGTATTCAGTTAGTAGACCACCTTCTTCGTATCCTACATAGCCAGCGTTAGCACCCATGAGTTTAGAGATACCTGTTTTATCTTGATACTCACTCATATTTAGCTGCAAAAATGATTTTTCGTTACCAAAGAAATATTTTGCTATTTTCTTAGCTGTAAATGTCTTGCCTACACTTGTAGAACCAATAAACAAAAAGTTACTTAATGGCTTTTTAGGGTCGTTTAAGCCAGCTTTGACACATGCTAATGCGTTATGTATGACTTTTATGTTCTTCTCTTGACCAAAAACTTCAGAGTTCATCTGGTTGTAGAATTTGGTAAAAGAAGAAGTGTTTTTAGCTATTGTTTTAGGAGATAACCCCGTCTTTTCTTCGAAAACAGAAAGGATGTCTTTTTGTCTTATATTCTGCTTTCTACCTTTTTTTTCTGCATATCGAGCCATAACTTGCAGATAGTTTTTTAGCATCGAGGTAAATTTTTCTTCATCTAGCTTTTCATCCTCTGTAGTCCCCATTAAAAATTCGCAAAATGATGTTCTTACTTCCTCAACAGTAGAAGGGACTTCATTGTATTTTATTTTTGTTCTCGCTCCTAATTGATCAATTATATCGAACGCTTTATCTGGGAATTTTTTGTTGCTTAGAAACTTATCGCATAAATCAATAATAGTATCTACGTCCGACTCTTTATACTTAACATGATGAAAATCCTCGTAATAAGGCAACGTTTTCATCACAATGTCTTTAGTGTCTTTTTTAGAAGGTTCTTCAATAAAGATTTTATCAAACCTTCTTTTCATCGCAGTATCTTTCTCAAAGAATTTTTTATATTCTTGAGAGGTCGTAGCCCCAATACATTTAATATCTCCTCTCGCTAAAGCTGGCTTGAGCATATTAGAAGCATCGACTGCACCTTCAGAATTCCCCGCTCCTATTATTGTATGTATTTCGTCAAAAAACAAAATGATACCAGAGTCTTTCTCCACTTCTGCGATGAGAGATTTAAATCTTTCCTCAAACTCTCCCCTATACTTTGTGCCAGCTACCATAGCGCTTATATCAACAGAATAAATCTGCATTAAAGACATGTGAGGGGGGCTTTCTTGGTTAATTATTTTTTGCACCAGACCCTCTACTATAGCAGTTTTACCTACACCTGCATCTCCGACTAAGATAGCATTACTTTTATTCTTTTTAGATAAAATCTCTACTAATTCATGTATCTCACGATCTCTGCCAGAGATAAGAGAGGTTTTTTCCGTAACAAATTTTTCGTTTAAGTTAATACAATATTTTGTTAAATTAGATAATGAATCCTCTGAAAGTTCGTTTTTACTGCGAGCTTTCATTTTACCTTCTATGTCTAATCTCCCAGAGTCAGTCAATGCGTTCTTTATTTGATCTGTAGGAGGAATACTTGTCTCAAGAATATACGTTTCGATAATATCTTTGGCATGTATAGTATCGATACCATTACTCTTCATATATTCTATGAAATGACCCTCCATGTCTAAAATGGTATAAAGAATATGTTCAATTCCTATAAAGTAACTATCAAAGTTATCTGAAAAATCTCTAGCAAAAAATATAATTTCATTTACATCTTCATGCCAACCTCCTTGGCCTTTAGAAGCTTGAAAATATTCTTTATTTTGAGCTGCGTATTTTTTAAACAGCTTAATAAATTTCTTGCCTACTACGTGCAAATCATGAGATTTCAACCTGACAGCGCAACTGTCAGATATATTCATCATACAACCATAAACTAGGTGAGCTGTTGTTACTAGAGTATGTCCATTAGCTTCTGCAAATTTTTGCGAATCCTTAAGTCCCTTTTTTGCTTTGGGTGTTAAATTGAAATCGGTTAGACCCATCATAATTCTTTACACTATTTAAGTTCAGATAACTTCATGTAGATTTTGTCTTTTAGGGGAAAAATCTTGTCGATGAAAACAATATCATCTCCCTTAGAGCCATATATTATCACGACATCTGACTTTTTGGGTAATTTTTTTCCAGAATCTAAATAATTTGTCAGTCTAGCATCTCTACTACCATCTAAAAATAAACCTTCTAGAACTCCCCCTTCGTCCTGCATAGTTAAACGGGCATATTTATTGCCATTTCTGCTAGTTCTACGCATAATATCAGTCAAAACACCTACAAATTTTACATTAGCACGGTCTCCAAGCTCCTTAACATCGTCTGCGGAATTAAAATCGTCTTCATAACTAAACACTTCTCTAATATTGTGAGAATAACTATAGCCCAACAATTTCTCTTCGAAAAACCAATTAGCGTATTTTATATGCTCTTTGTTCATCTCGTAAATATCTTTATATGGCTGATATTTTTTACGAAATGTATTGAATCTTTTCTCTGAAAAGAGCTTTCTGTTATCATCTCCAACGATATCTCCCTTTTTAGCATTATGAATGGAGTTAATTATGTCATAATCATCTCTCTCCCCAAGGGCTACAAAATTTCTCTTTTCTCTATCTGTTAAAATATTAAATGTTTGAGCCTCTAAGACTAATCTAGGACGATTGCTTTTGACAAAAGAATCTAGTAAACCCGCTTGAACTAAAGCTGATAAAGTTCCTATATTCAAACCTGCTTGTTTTGCAGACAAGAATATTTCATATTTATTAGAGAAAGACTCCTCTCTAAAATCAAGCAAAGATTGTAAAACTTTAGTGGATACGCCTTTAATAGAATTTAATCCATACCTAATATTTTTACCCTCTATCTTAAAGTCGATATCAGACTTATTTAAATCTGGTGGTAAAAGCTTAATATCGAAATGAGAAAGCTCTTGAGAGATTTTAGCTATTTCCTCATGAGAGTTAGGTTCAAATTTAGCAAACTTTAATAAGCTCAAAAAGAACTCTTGTGGGTATGTAAATTTTAAGTAAACAGTTATAGCAGCCAAGTGAGCGTAACTGATAGAGTGAGATTTGTTAAATGAGTAATTAGCAGAATCCTCCGCGACTCTCCAAAGAACATCACCAATAGCACTATCTAATTTGTTGGAAATAATTTTTTCCTCAATCTTGGCCTTCCAAGCTGGCATTTGATCGACTTTCTTTTTGCCAACAATTCTTCTTAGTTGTTCAGCTTCGTCTAGAGTGAAGCCAACCTTTACAGCCATCTTCATAAGTTGCTCTTGATAGAGCGGAATACCACCAGTATAGCTCAAAATATCATCAAAGAATTCATGAACAGACTGGAAATCCCCAGTTCTTACATAAGTAGCATAATTATCCTTGAAATCTAAAGCTCCAGGTCTTGCTATAGCTACCACGGCAGACAATTGCTCTAGATTTTGAGGAGCTATTAGCTTGCAAACTTTGAAGTTTGTTTCTGCTTCTATCTGGAAAAGACCTTGAGGTGATCGGAGACAGGATAAAGCAGCATAAATAGTTTCATGGTTAATATCTATGTCCGAAGCGTTTATGCCCACTTGCTTGCAAACATCATGGACAACAGAAAGAGTTCTTAGACCTAGAATGTCAAATTTGACACTAAGGCTAGCTACGTCATTCATATCGTAACCAGAAATTAAAGAATCATCATTAGTTTTCTGAAGTGGCATAATCCCATCTAAATCATAATATGAAATAGAAATCCCAGAAGGATGGACTCCAGTATTTTTATTCAATCCTTGTAATTTTTTAGCTATATTAAATACTTTAGGATGTTTATCAGCGTAAGATTTGAAAGACTCGCTCTCTTGATATGCTGTATCTAATTTAGCTACGATGCCAAAATGTTTAGGGATTGTATCACTTATTTGATTAACCTCCATTTCAGAAAGTTCAGCTATAATCTTACCACACTCTTTCATGCAAAGCTTACCACTAAGAGTATTTAAGGTGAGAATTTTTGATGTCTTACCTTCATACTTATCTTCGATGTATTTAATAACCTCTGCCCTTCTATCGTAGGAAATATCGTTATCTACGTCAGCCAATAAACTACCATCTAAAAATACTTCTCCATTATGCTCGATCTTCTTAGCCCTGCTTTTTGAGACGAACCTCTCAAAGAATAGATCGTATTCAATAGGATCGATATTGGTAACTCCTATGACATAGAGAACCAAGGAACCTGCCGCACTACCTCTACCTGCTCCTGTCGGAATATCGTTTTCTTTACAGAAGTTAATAATATCCCAATTCAAAAGAATGTAATCCACAAAACCAAGTTCATCAAAAATCGTTAACTCTTCTTTTAATCTATCGTAATAAACTTGAGCGTTTTCAAACTCATGAATTCCTTTCTCTTTAAGACGCGCAAAGCAAAGCTTCCTTAAGAATTTAAAGTTGTCTCCCAGGTCTTTACAAGAAACCTCGTCATAATATTTTTTTTGTATTTTGATTTCTGGGAGTTTCACCCCAACTGGAAATGGGGTATCATACCCTTTAAATGTGCTAGAACTCATATCTCAAGATCGAATAATTGTTTACGGAATACTTTAAAGTTCATCTCAATATCGTATAGAGCATCATGCAGCCTCTTAGGGTCATGGTCAATATTATATTTCTTCAATAAAGTGGCTTGAGATGTTTTTAAACCTCTTTCTCTGTAATTTAACAACCTGTATTGCCAGCCAATAAAATCATCTTTAACTACAGGCATTTCTTTAGCTATAGCTGTGGCTAAAGCCTTAGTGTCTAAAATTCTAGGTATAAAAGAATAATCTGCACGTAAATTCATAAGCCTTCTCCAAATATTAACCATATAAACATCAAAACCTAAAAGGTTCTGCCCTATTATCAAGTTTTCAGGATTATATAATTCTTTAGAAAATTTATCCCAGACTTGTTTAGGGGGTTCACATCTTTTGTTGTATTCCTTTTCTGTAAAACCTGTGATTTTAGCAGCACCCTCTGAAACCTCCAAGTCAGGCCACTCAATAAACAGATCATTTTTCTCAATTACACTGTCTCCTTCTACGACCATCCAAGCGACTTGCCAAGGTCGAGAAGTAATCAAGTTCAAACCCTCTGTTTCAGTATCAAAGACCACATATCTTTGCTTTTTGTTAAATCTAAGTAGTGATTCGTTCATTTTTGTTTTTCTAAGTAAGATTCAAAACAGAATTCATTGCTGCCAAAGTGATTTAGATTAGGAGAGCTTAAAGTGGCAGGTCTCCCAAAGTTTCTGTTACAAATAATTTTGTATGTTTGCAAAGCTTCTACGTCCCTCTTATTCTTGTAGAAAATACTTTTTACTTTCTTAGCGGGTCTATCGATTCTAGTAGAGAATGCAATAACTTTCTCTTTTAGTAACTCATCGAATGGAAGATTGTTTTCTTCTACCCAAAACGTAGGTGTTATCTTAGCAAAATCAGGAACGCATTTCCTTAAGTGAAAATTATTATTAAAGATAAATGAATCATAAAAAGGGATAATTAATTCGACACTATCATTCCAAACAGAATTAAGAAATGCAAAATCTACCTTACCATTACCTGTATGAGCATGAGAATAAATCTTGTAAAGCAGTTTACATCCAACATCATCATTAGCGAACACTACGATCTTATGGTCTGAATTGTCATCTTCTTTTGTGTCGTTACAACAAGTCAACCTAAGTCCAAAAACAAGATCAATATCTTTATCTTTACATCTATTGTGAGCGGTTACAAATCCCGTCATAGAGTCTTCTACTAAGACTAAAGATTTAATGTCGTTTTCTTCGCATATGGTGAAGATGCTATCGGGACCGCCTTCAATCTCGTCTTCATCGAGAGTTAGAATGCTCTTCCCGATAGAGTAAGTGGACTTGAATACAGGTATCATTAACGTAAGATACCAAATTAAACCATGAAGTCAAGAAGAATGTGCGGGACAACCCTGATAATATCGAAGCTCAAAAGAACCGCCTTCAGGTATCAAATCCTCGGAAAACTCTTCTTCAAAATAAGATTTCTTAAACTGACCTTTATTGTCATAAACTTCGTAATAGAAAAAATCAAATTTCATTGGGCAATGCCATTTAGGAGTGCCGTCCTTTTTTAACTCTCCTTTGCGCGTTGCAAATCCACAAAGAAGTTTTCCACTGAAAGAGCTATCTTTGGGAAAGCCTTGATGCGCTGCGAAATTATATCTAGCATCTCTTTCTGAAAAGTTATCAAGATATTTTTGAATCTCTGTGAGCTGCAACTCAAAGCCCTCTAATTCGTCAGGGTCTAAAGGCTTCATCCTAACAACACCAGATTTAGAAGCGTTAGGATCTAAGTCAAACTTTAGAAATAAAAATTCACTAACTCTGTTTGAGTATTTTGGGAAAAGCTTTTTGACAGCTAGACTATACATCAAATCTTGCAAATTATCTGTTTGATCTTTGCCTTTGAATACGTCTTTACTTGTTTTAAAGTCTCTGATAAGAGCAAATTTTTCTTTTTTGTATAAAAAAAGTTTATCAATAAAGCCTCTTACTTTATAACTGATATCCCCCTCATTCTTGATTATGTCGAAATCTTTTTCAGAATATTCCTCTGTTGGTTTAGATAAATCACCGCCAAAGAAATCATAAGATAACCCATTGAAGATCATGTCCTTCATTAGATCTACATTTTCTTTGTCATCGACACCTTCCTTTACAGCATGTTTAAGGATAAGTCTTTTTATAGAGGGGACAGAAAAAACATCTTCAGTTTTAATTATTTTATTAAAATATTTTTTTCTTTTTTTAACCCCTAGAACTTCAAAAACAAGGTGACATATCGAACCTCTTCTAGCTCCATCATTTCCTTTTTCTGGAAGATGGAGTTTATACTTCGACCAGTATAACCAAGAACAAGACTGCGCCGTCTTAATCCGACTAGCCGATAGAGGTGTTTGAGGTTCAGTCATCACTAAGTAATAGAGCAGTTTTTACTTCTTTTTTAGTGAAGCTAGAAGAATTGTTTTTAACAAAATCGCAAATAAATTTTAGTTGTGCATTTTGATCTATTGATTTTTCATTCCAATATTTCTTAATGTCACATCCCTCTAGATGAGCATCACCGAAATCATTATACGGCTTTGGTGGGAATTTTACACTTAAAGAGCTTAAATCGAAGTAGGTAGATAATTTCAAAAAACTTTTTAAGGCCGCAATAAACCCTCTATTTTCCCCACTGTTGTTATCGTTATTTGTTGAAATATATATCCGATTAATACGCCTACTACTAAGGTAATTAATAATGTTATTATTAACAGATAAACCAAAAATGACAAGAACATTCCTAATGTTTTGTTCGTAAAGAGCCAATGCATCACCTATACTTTCTACTAAAATTATTTCTTCTTTTAAATTTATTTCTTCCTCTACCCCCGTCATTTTATTGAAAGCTGGGTAAACCCAATTATTGCGCTTCCCAATATGTTTCCATTTAGGGAAATCATTATGGTCATCAACTTTTCTTCCTGAAAATCCAATGATTTGTTGGTGTTCATTATAAACAGGGAAGACCATTCTTCTATACATCTTTCCCACCCCCGCTAAACCTACCTGAAAAGCTTTTTGAGTTTCTTCGGAAATTTTTCTTTTGCTATAGAAGTTATAATTTGGGAATAATCTCTCTAAGTGAGAGTCATCGTAAATTTTTTCCATTTCAATTTTTTCTTTGGGTTGATAAACAGTTACGTTATCTGTAGAAGAGTTTGATAGAATTTCCTCTGTCTGTTTATTATCTTTAAGAGTAAGTCTGATTAAAGCTTCAAAAGGTTTGCACCCTTTGTTTTCAACAAAGTCCATCCAAACACCAGTGTTCTTATATATTTTAACAGCAGTGTTGTTGTCTCCATCTCTATAAAGAGCTTGGGTTCTCCAATGATCGCCACAATCTATTAGACTGTAACCTATTGATTCCAGAATTCCTTGAAATTCTTCAGAATTGATCGAAGTCTGGGATTGTTTCTTGGATTCCATCACTGTCTAAATCTTCCTCTCCATTTAAAACTCTTGCTATATCCCTAAGATCTCCTCTCTCTGTGATATTAAAATTATTAAAATCTAAATTAATAGCATTTTTTCTCAAAGAATCGCCAATGCTTACAGGCTCTACTGCTCCAGCAATATCGCTTCCTAAGTGTCGGGCTTTTACATTAATAAGTTTATGTGTTCCAAATCTCCCGCCTTCCATCTCTACTTCGTCTGTAGTTTTACTGCGAAGAATGAACATATGAGAGCAGAATTGAGTAATCCTATCTGATAGAGAAACAATAGATTCATCATCGACTATATTTTGAGAAGTCCTGTTGGTTGTTATACCATATCTGTTGGATTGAACTGATGTAATCATAGGGATAACAGGGTTGCCGTCATGTAAGATTTCTTTTTGGACGCACTTCTTAAATTTATCGACCATTTCTCCAACGACTTGCCATTCTGATTTATTGCCATTATTTTCAGACGTTGTTTTGATATAATCGAAAGAAAATACCATTTGGTTACCCCTGCCAACTTTCGAATAATAAAATCTCTTTAGAGTATTGACCATAGAGTCTACATCCATTCCTCCGACATTGTAATAGTAGAATTTTAGGTTTTTAACTCTAGGCCAGACAGCTCTGACTTTATCTACCACATCCTGTCCAGCTTGCCTCCATTTACCATTTTCCAGTAAATGCATAGGCACTCCAGATAGAGCAGCGCATTGTCTCATGATCAGTTCCTCTTTACTCATCTCTCCATTGTCGAAGTGCAGAACAGGGACATCATACTTCAAGCTGACTTTGGTAGAGTAATCCATACAAAACTGTGTCTTACCGACACCAGAACGAGCCACAATAACTGTAATATTACCAGCTCTTAAAAGAGAGCCATAAATATCATTTATCTTTCCATGTGGACCCATCATGCCAAATTCAGTAACGGGATTATTTCCACGCTCTTCGACAAGAGCTTCCATTTCCTCGTAAATGTTCTCTGGGGTGTCGTTTCCTATCTCGTAAAGATTAATTCGAGAATTATAAACATTGTCAGCTACCTCTATGATATCTCTATAAGAAGATTCTGGAGCTATGTTCTTCATCTTCTTAGCTATCTCTTGAGAAGAATCTAGTATTTCTCTTCTTATTGTATACTTTTTAAGTTCTTTGGCTGTCTTTAAGATATTACCTTTGGGGACTTTCCTCAAAGACAAAGACTTAATATAATCAGAAGGATTGAGGTTGTCCTCAAAAGATAATCCAACCTCATTTACTCTTTGCGCGATTATAATCTCATCAATTTCATCACCCGCATCGATAGCTTGTTTTATGATTCTAAAGATCGCAGAATGCAAAGAGCTTTGTTTAGAGTAGAAATCTGAATTACTAATGAAATTAGAAATCTCCGCAAGGCTTTCTGGCTCTTTAAGCAAACCAGCTAATAACTGTTTTTCTAGTTCAAAATTGTATATCATTAATCCTCTTCTATTATTTCGTTAGATGCATGTTGGAAATGATTTTCCAAAGCTTTTGTTAAAGCAAATTCTGTCATACCACAATCAAATTTGCAATAAATAAGCGGCTTCCCATTTTCAGAAGAAACAGCCATGATAACACCTTTATACTTGTCAGCCCCACCCGAAAGCTCGTAGAGCTTATCAACCATCTCTGTAGGAATACAAAATTCCTTATCGTCACTGCCTTCTGGTAAATTCATAAATAAATGTCTTGATCGGTAAATAAAGAAGCTTGGATTTCGTCTTTGGGATAAATTTCTGCTAGCTGAATTTCATTAGCCTTGCAAAAGTTTAATTTATGCTCATCTCTTTTAAGTTGATCAGCATATTTAAAATGGTTTTTGTGGAAAAACTTAACAAATTTTGTGTGTTGCGCTCCCTGAACTTCTACGGCTATTTTTTTATTAGCGTTGTAAAAGTCTAAAGTTAATCTGCTGCCAACCACACGGAACTCTTCAAAAACAATGTCATTTTTCCAGTATTTATACAAGAATTTTTTTACAGTAGTTTGAAATTTACTTCTGCTAGGTTTTTCCCAATCAATTAAATATTTCTTTGCATTTTTAAGGTTTCTTTCTTTGCCGTATCGGTCAACAAATTTCATGCTACAATTTGTTCTTTGAAATAGTTGATCAGAAATTCACACAAGTCTTTGTTGTCTTCGATAGTTTTAAATAAATTATTATCTCCTTGTATTTTTTCTGGAAAGTCAAATTTGTTTTCTTTTAGCAAATCTAAAAAATCTTCTGTGGGTTTAATCCAAGCTCCTTTCTTCTGCATAAACTCCCAAGCATATAGTAAGTCTACGACTTCTTTTTCTACCCAAATAGATGTGCCATTAATACGTCCATATTTTATAGGATAAGAGATAGTCATGTTCGTATTTTCGTGAGCGGATTTTTTAATCGTCACTTTAGCTTGGTGTCCAATGATTGGATTTTTTTTAGAGTCTATAGTTTTTACAGTTGGATTTTTCAAAATCAAATCGCCCTTAAATCTAGGTTCAAACTCCATAATATTGTTAGCGAAGTGCAATAACGCATTACCTCCTGTAGCTGTAGTCTGACGGACAGGCGCTTTTGAATAAGGATCTAGTTTGATATCCGCTCTGACTTGACTGATGAAAATAGCCATGTGTCCCCTTTTACCTAACGCAGTGCTAGTTTTTTTGCAAAAATCAGAAGCAATTACCGCACCACCTGCTACCTTGCTACTCTCTTCAAAACCTTTCGCTAAATCGTCCTTCTTAATTAAACCATCTACAGAATCTAGGATAAAGCAATATTTAATCTTATCGTCATTATTGGTAATCAACTGTCTGATTAGAGTCATAGCCGCTTCGTAAACATTACTCTCGAAAACAAAACAAGTTCCATCCACCCACTCTTCTGGAGAAAAAACAAATTTAACCCCAGATCTTTCTTTAACTTCTGGACCTAACCTTCCTTCCGCTTTGATATACACACCTCTAGATTTATCTACACTAGTTAAAAAGTTCTTCATAACCTGCAAAGATTCAGAGGTTTTGCCACCTTCGTTAACTCCCGTGAATCGATGCAACCCAGGACCAAAGCCCCCAGCAAGATGGTAATCTAACTGTAGGGAACCGCTAGAAACTTTGTATTCCACCGTATCTTCGAAATTAAAATGATCGTCCTTGTTTGCTTTTAAAAAATTACCAAGGATATTTGCTGGTTCTATGTTATCACTCATTTAAAAAGTCTTTTATTGTTTTAGTTTTACGAAGCACATTGCTATCTTGCCCCGACTTATCGCCTATATCATAGGTCTTATACTTGGATAAGTCAACCTTAAAATTGAAAGCTCTGAATTTTTCGTCAAGAGTTTCTTTCAGCTTGTCGCTGACAAGATAAGCTAAAGAGTCGAACTTCTTATCGAAGTAGACAATAGCCATGAAATCCTGCGAGTAACGATCACAAAGATCGTTGAGCATTTTCATTTCCCTAGCAAAGAAAGGTCTTCTTCCTTTATCGGGAACGTCTAATAATCTAAATAAGATTTCTCTTTTATTCGGACCCTTTTTTTTGCTCACGGGTAAGGGTAAACTGCCGCCACATCTCGGTCAATCATTTTTTTCACAAGCTGAAAAAAATTAGTTTTTGGCTCCCAACCCAACTCTTCTCTAGCTCTAGTAGAGTCTCCCCATAACAAATCAACCTCTGCTGGTCTGTAAAAATCTTTGTTGATCTCTACAAGAAGATCAGATCCGTGAAAATACTTTTCTTCCAACCCTTCACCCTTCCATTTGCATTGGCTTCTGTGAAATCCAGCAAAATTAAAAGCCTCTTCCACAAACTCTCTAATAGTGTGAGTCTCATTGGAAGATAAAACATATTCTTTTGGATCTTTCCTATCTTGGTTCAACATCAACCAGACACCTTGAACAAAATCTTCAGCATCACTCCAGTCTCTTTTTGAATCTACATTACCTAATTGTAAAGGTTCAATTTCTTTACCTAATTCAAATTCTACAAGAATTCTGGCGACATTTTTTGTAATTTTGCGAGTCACAAACTCTTCCCCTCTTCTTACTCCTTCATGGTTGAACAAAAACCCTTGGACGGCATAAATATCGTATGAATCTCTATAAACTTTGACCAAATGCCTAGCGGAGCATTTAGCAGCCCCATACGGGCTTCTAGGGCGCAAAGGGTGTTCTTCTGTTTGTGGAGACTCTACAATATCGCCAAACTCTTCAGAGCTGCCAGCGTTGTAATATCGGCAATTGGGAGCGTGTCTGCGAATAGCTTCTAATTGGTGCAAAACAGCCATAGCATTTGTCTCCATATGTTGAGTCGGCATTTTCCAACTAGTTCCGACAAAAGAGTTTGCTGCAAAATTTATAAAATAGTCAGGCTTGTGTTCAGATATAACTCTTTCTGTGTTTTGAGGGTCTGAAACATCTAAATCAATAAGAAAGAATCTGTCGTTATCTTCTAGGTGTTCGATGTTTTTGTGGTTTTTTACACTAAGTCTCCTAGCGCCTCCAATAATTGTATGCTCTGTATGTTTCAAAAGATAATCAGCCATAAGGCTACCATCTTGACCTGTAACTCCTGTAATAATAATTTTTTTCATAAAATCCAATCAGAACAAACCCCGAAAGATTTGTAGTTTTTTTCTTTCCAGTTTTTTGTGTTATCTACAATAACGGATTTTTCCGAAACAGGTTTGTTTGGGTGAGTCCATATAAAGTGTTTGGATGTTAAAGAGAAATCATCTTCTTGATGCCAAAAAAAATTTAAATATCTCGGTATACAATTTAATGCAGATAAGTTTTTTGCGTGAATCCACAATTTTGGTTTGCAAAAAAAATTTACATCAACTTCATACTCTGGATGATCATGACCAAGATACCATTTACTGTCTTCTCTCCACAAATCTATTTCACAATCAAAGCCTAACCGCAAAACCTTTTGGATCTGGTCGGGGTGATTTTCTAAATTAGATGGCCCTTCTAGATTTCCTCTGTGAGATATTAAGATCATTTTTTGCTTACTCTAGTCATATGTCTACCCCCATCAAAAGATGAACTTACTAATGTATTTATAATATCTTTAAGAGAAGAAATGGATGTATACTTAGAAGGTATAGAAAAAAAGTTGGCACAATTATGTCTGCGAGACATTTCCGCTGTATATTCGTCAAAAATCAATGCAGCCCTTACTTCTTTTTTATCATTTGCTAAAATATTAACACCTTGACCAGTTCTGCAAAAACCTAAAATAAAATCACAAGTTTTGTTATTTAAGGATTCTACCGCTTGGTTCACATAAGCATTATAGTCTACATCTTTCTCTACATGGCATCCAAAATCAACGTATTCAATACCTAAAGACTCCAAGACGGTTTTAGCATCTTGCTTCCTTTGATAGCCAGAGTGATCACAGCAAAGACCTACAGGTTTTTCACCAAATTTGTAAGCAACCTTATCAACAAAAAATTCTAATTCTTCTGGAGTGCCTAGCACATGCATTTTTTCAACCTGCTTAATACTAACGCTCCGACCATCTCTAATCAGCAAATTATACATGGGGCAGATATAAAACTCATCTTTCGTTCTAATGTCTTTCCGCACAAGCTCTTCAGCATATTCAACAAAATATCTACCTTTTTTAAAATAATAAACACCAACAGCCGCATCTGAACTAATTACTTGTTTTTCTACCGTTTTAGTCGCGTATCCATTTTCGTCTGTAGCTACATAACTGTGAGCTGGGCTATTAGCTTTAAAAGTAAGCAAAAGGCCATCTAAATTTTCATTTATATCATCAGGATCAAATTTGTTTTGGAAATAAACATCTGGGGTATAAATAATTAAGGGGATATCATTATCAATATACTCTTTGGCTAACAAACATGTCGAAACAGAGCCATCTGTATCGTGATCAATAACTACAATTTTTACACTTTCTCCAAACTTTTGCTTTAAAATCTCATCTATAGAAAAATTATTTATATGTTCAAGCCTTACAGCAAAAATCAAATTACAATCTTTTGTATCGATAGACTCCATAGCCCAATCAATAACTTGTTTTGTTTTAGCCATAATTAAAGGCTTGGGCATTGTATAACCTTGATCAACAAACCTTTGAGCCTTACCAGCTATGGGTAAAAGTAAATTATATTTCATTTTTTTTAATAAGGTATTTGGTTGTCTCTTTTGGAGTTAATTTTATAGCATCGTCTAGTGTAGAATTATAGTATTTAGAAATAAATATTCCAGCGAAAATATCGCCAGCTCCATTGACATGAATATTTTCCTGTGGATCGGTGAAACCCTCACTCACGACTTTACCTTGAATTATGCATTCGCAGCCGTGTTTATCGTGTAATATTAAAGGTGTTTTAAAATTAAGGTCGCTATATAAAGCTTTCCTTTCTCTAGAATCGAAAACTAATGATGATTTTTTAATTAAATGGAGATAATTTTCTCTTTCTTTAATTGTGCAAAAATCTAAACTTATTTTTGTTTTTAAATTATTTAATATTTCAGGTTGAGACAAGTCATCTACATATGCAATATGTAACCAATCTAATAAATCCTCTTTTATTTTAGGTTTTTCAGAATTACGAAAAGAGTGAATAATAGAGCTTCTTGTCGAACTATCAGACTCACTGATAATAAATGCTTCTACTTCACTGTCTTGATAGCAGTAAGATATAACCGATGGAATATTAGCCTTTAAAATATTAAAAATGCCGCCAACAGTTTTATCAACTTTCAAAGCAATATTGGTTTCGCCCGACTTTAAAGTATTTAAATAAACTACTGTATCTAAATACTTCCTGCCAAATAAACCAAGATTAAAATTTTTCTGCTGCATCAAGATCCATAACAGATTGTAAGTCTGCTTTTTTAATTAAGTCATTAGATAATAAATAATCATGGAGTTCCATAATTAAATTATGGCCACCTTTACTAGATAATACATGTATACAGGAATCTTTAACCTCTTCGCAAGAATCTGTAGGGCAGAAAGAATATTTTACATTTTTTAATAAATCCACATCGAATAAATCATCACCAACGAAACAAATATCATCTGCAAGACAATCGTAAATCATACAAAACTTCTCCAAAAAATCTTTTTTGTTTTTGCCTCTCGCGAAGTGAAAATCAATATTCCTATTTTCAGCTATAGCTCTATTTACATTTTCATCTCCACTAAGGAAACACACTTTAACTCCAGAAGCTTTTATTCTTTTGATCGCTGTAAAATCTTTATCGCAAAACGATTTCATTTTACCGAGTCCGTTTTCCGAATAAAGTTTTGTGCCATCAGTTAAAACTCCATCGACATCTAATATTAATAATTTTATCATATTATTACTAAGCTAGTCATGCCACAAGTTTTTATTTAAAAATATAGATTGATTATTTTCCCATAAATTATTAATCATAAGGTGATATTTATACAAGCAGTGAGGATTTACAAGGACCGTATCATCAGAAACATAAATAGCTAAATCACTAGATCGATCTTCTTTTAGTAACTCATTAGAAAATTTATCATGTTTATTACTAATTGGCCATCCAGTCTTACATAAATATGTATAGTCGCTGTTTGGTTGTAGATACTCAAATACTTTATCATATATGGTTGAAATGATGTCTATATTTTCTGAATTACTGTAATACCAATGATCAGATGATCCAGCGTTTAGTTGATCCCAGTATGCTTGGTAGACTTTTTCCATATCTAAATTTAAATTAAAATTTAAGTGGCTTGTTTTGTTAAGACCTGAATTATGAAAACCTACATCAAACCTAGAAATAAGAACACAATCATATTTAATATTATTTTCAATTTCATATTGCCTTTTTAAGTCAACTGAACGCTTCCGTGAATACAAGAAACTTAACATATTAAATAAGTTATATTGAATTTCTCCTGTGTTATGAGAATTGTTTATATCTTTAAGCCTATCAAGTTCTTCAGCAAAGTCTTTTTGATTTTCAATTTTATACGAAATTGGGTTAAATATTTCGACCAACTCTTCGGAAATGTCAGTATCCCAAGAGTGGATAAAAACATCAGCATCACCTATCTTGCTTAAAAGCGTGGCGAACTTTTCCTTATATGCACCGTATGCTGGCGTAGAGCTTCCTCTAGCTAGACCATGTAAACAAATAGCAGTTTTCATATTATTGAATATTTTTTTTAACTAAACAATTTTTTTCTCTAAAGTAAAGAAAATCTATATCTGTTTTTAAAAAAGTTTTGATCGCATCACTTGGTGTTTCAACAATAGGCTCTCTATCATTAAAGCTAGTATTTAGAATAATTGGGACATCAGTTAACGAGCTAAATGTCTTTATAAAATTGTAATACCAATTATTAGATGACTGTGTTACAGTTTGTAGTCTACCCGTGCCGTCCAAGTGGACAACAGCAGGAACTAATTTGGCTTTTCCTTTTTTAAATGGTATAGCAAAACTCATATAGGGGCTATCTATATCTTCTACAAACCAATCAGCTACATGCTCTCGTAATATAGATGGAGCAAAAGGTCTAAAGCTTTGCCTGTGTTTGACTTTTTGGTTAATAATATCCTTCATATCTTCGTGTCTAGGATCTGCTAATATAGACCTATTGCCTAAAGCTCTTCTACCCGACTCGCTTTTACCTCCATAAACAGATATAATATTTTTTTCTGTCAATAATTTTGCTACATCTAAATCAGAGCATTCAACAGTTTCAATTTTATCTGCAAACTCTAATAAAGCATTATTAATGTGTTCATCGCCATAAGACGCTCCTAAATATGGAGAGTCAAATAATTGATCAATTATCAAATCCTTTTTCAAATGTTCTTTCAAAAAGTATTGTACACACCCAATAGCTAAACCTGCATCATAAGGAACAGGTGGTATAAAAATATTTTTAATTTGAGGAAACCAAGATTTAATCTTGCCAGTTAATACACAATTGAGAACGACACCGCCAGCTAAACACAAGTTGGTGTTTTCTCCTAGATTTTTCTGTATATATTCTTTTACAATATTCTCCGTAACATCTTGAATACCTTGTGCTAAATTATATTTTCTTTGATCAGAACAACCCGCATATTGACTGTAGGGTCTTTCTGGTGTTTCAGATTCATTAGCCATACATGACATAGCCATAACGGTTCCAGCCTGACACCCATATGGAGGTCCACCACCGCTTAATCCAAAAATCTCTCTTGTGCAATCTTGCCAAAACCCACCTAAATTTGGAGACATTCTATAATCTAAATTTTTAATACTATCTTTATCAGCTTGCCATGACGTTAGACATCCAGGTCTTCCATTGTCCCAACCCCCTCCATCTATCGTTACAACTAATGAGTCATCATACTTGCTATTATAAAAAGCATTAGCTGCATGAGCTAAATGATGACCAATCTCTACACATTTAGATGGGTTTTTACGTTGTATATTTAAGTAAGTCTGTGAGTAACCTATAGGGTTCCCGTGTGGGTATGTAACAATGTAGTCAAACTCATCAAGGTCTACCCCTGACTCTTCTAAATATTGCAATACATCTTCTTCTGTTTCTTTTACTCTAGTTATCCTCTCTAATTCTTCGTGTATTACTAAACGACCATCTTCAAAGATGGCATAACTAGAATCGTGTGAGCCAGCGCTAAAACCTAATATTTTCATAAAAATTTACCAAACGGCATGTTGTCTTTTACTTTTTTTTATCTTTTTTATCCTGCTTAATTCAGTCGAGTATTCTCTAAAATTCCATCCACCTTTTACTATAGCTGTAGCTACATAAGGCCAAACGCAAGAATTGAAATGACCACCCCTAGCTTCTTCGCCATCATAGTGTAAAAGTCCTCTTATTGATGAATTAATTTTACCAGAATTTAATTCTAAATCCCACCCACTACATTTATTAGATTTTTCTAGAAAAGATATTAAACTTTTTCTTTTCCATATTGTTGGTTGTAGTGCAAAGAAATCTTTTGAAGTTGGATCTACTTCCCACAAGGAAGATAATAGATTGGATTTTGATAAAATACAATCTCCTGTTTTGCAGAGTCTAATAAACGAATAATTTGAGTCTTTTAATATGTTTATGTATTTTTTAACCTTATTTATATTCGGTTTTTTGTATAAAAACATATCTTCATGTTGATATAAAATAATATCTTCTTTTACTTTCTCTAAAGATTTTTTTAATCTTTCGCTATAAACATCATTTTCATTGTAAATGATATGCTCATTTTCATCGTTGAATTTTTTGTCAGAGAATACTAATATATTTTCTATTCCAAACTTTTTTTGTTGTTCTAAAAAAATATCTAAAATATCGAAATATTCTGAATGTGAGTAAACTATATTTTTAAAGTTATCCATTACCAAATACAAGTTTGTTGTGATGTCTTCCCTCCAAAATGATAGTCTCTATTTTTACCAACTACCCAAGGACTAATTGTAGAACCAATATCTATGTAAGTATTAAAAGGATTAGCTTTGTGAAGTTTATAACTTAAAATGTTACCGAGTGGCCCACCTGCAAATAGAAATAAAGCTCCTTCAGATTCTTTAGCTTTTTGCATACCTAGATTTATCCAATGAGAAAGAAAAGGCTCTTGCCAAGCTTTCATATTGAGCGGGAAGTATTTTTTGATTTTAAATGGCATTTGTTTAGAGATGCCGTTTTCATTAGCAAAAAGAAAAACATCTTCGCCCCAATCATTAAAAATAGGGATAAGGTCTTTTTCAAAATATGGATAATTGCTATTAACAAATAAATTAGCCCAAGTTACATTTTTTGTTTTTACAGTATCTCTCATCCACTGAACATGCTCCATAGGCTGACAGCATGGACAACTTATTCCAACAATGTAATCATCGTGGTCGTATTGAAAAGATTCTAAAAGAAGAGATTGTTCTTTTCGATGCAAGTCAGGAGAAAAAGTCCAATTGTCACAATTAGTTATAGCCTCATTCCTTAAAATTTTATATTCACCATCAGCATATTTAGAAAAAGAAAACTTTTCTTTTCCTCTAAGCTTTTCAGTTAAATTAATAAAATCTTGTCTAAAGTTTTTCATCAAGTATTTTTTTTACCTTTATTGAAGACTCGCCGTCTCCGTAAGGGCATTTCTCTTCGATTTTGTAATTATCTTCTAAATTATAAAATATTCCACATAATTCTTTAGGTGACTGGCACATGATTAAATGCCCAGAGTTTTTACCTTCTGGCCTTTCAGTTGTCTGCCTACAAACTATGACTTTTTTATTAAAGAAACTAGCCTCTTCTTGTAAACCTCCGCTATCACTAATTACAAGTTTTGATTTTACTAAAATATCTAACAACATCGAATGAGGAAGTGGATCTAAGACGTTTATGTGGTTTAACAAGTGTTTGTGCTGCTGCACATTTGGACTTGGATGTAAAGGTAATATAAATTCTAATTCGCTGTTTTGTTTAGCTAAATCATTAACAGCTTTAAACCATTCGCTCATTTGTTCATGATTTTCTCTTCTATGTAGAGTTACTAAGACTTTATTGCCATATTCACATTTTTCCTTGTAGGGTAAAAGGTTATCTAAAACTGTATTACCAACCACATGACAATCGCCGTTTGCTAGTTCATTAAATAAATTACCTTTAGATAAAGAAGTTGGGCATAAGTTTAGATCAGAAATTCTTGAAATCATTTGTCTATACCCCTCCTCTGGATATGGATGTTCAAGGTTATAGCTTCTAAGACCAGCTTCTAAATAGTAAATTTTTTTCTTTCTATGAAAAGCCGCCACAGAACAAGCAAAAGCAGAAGCTGTATCTCCTTGAATTAAGACAGAATCAAAATCACCTTCTGGGAATTGTAACAAACAGTCACTGACTAGTTGATCTAGTCTATTTTTATTTTGATTTATTTTTATTTTATAATCCGTGCATACGTCTTTTAAAAGATCAACATGTTGCCCAGTAAATAAAAGCTGATAATTATCTAAAGTTTTCAACAAGGGTTTTACCTTTAACCACTCTGGTCTTGTTCCAAAACAAATTAATATTTTCATTACAACCTCAATAATTTGAATCCTTTTTTATAGTAGTGATCTAAAGATAAACCAAAATCAATTCCATTAGAGTTGACTGAAATAGCATTTTTATCAACACCGTATTGCATAGCCTCTTTAGGTTTGCTTCCCCAAAGATCTAAATCTTCTTTTGGATGAGGCGGGACATAAGTGTTTAATCCTAAATATTTCTGTATAGAATATGAAAAATGCACATCCTCTCCACAGATATTATTTAATGGAGGACCAGTTTCTCTCCAAAAAGCGCTTAAAAGATCCCTATGGAAAAACCAAGAGTGACCCACGATGTCAACTTGTTTTTTTTCTTCGTTTGGATTCGGCCACCCAAATCTTTCAAATGATTGATATTTGGTATCATCAAAAACAACTCCGACCGTTCCATATAAGCCGTTTTCTTTTTCAATGTTTTCAATGCAATTTTCTGTCCATTTACTTCCTGGGATTGTGTCATCATCTAATAAGCAAATATAATCAGATTTAGCATTTAAAGCGAAAGCAAATCTAGCCCAAACTCCATAATTATAATTGTTATGAGAAACTTTTAAAGATCCCTCATCGTCTCGGATAATGAATGAATCCTCTGCTTTTTCTGGTTTATTCTGCCAGATCATAAGCTCATCACATTTTGTTGTTTGATTAGAAATTGCGTCTACTTGATCCTTAAGAGTATGAGGACGCTGCCAAGTATTTAGAATATAAGTAACTTTTTTTTTCATTTTTTACGTCCGTGAATTCCTTTAAAAAAGTTTTTATACATATCTCCATGTTCAGCCATACTAGGGCCATGAAAATCTAGATCCCAATTACTTAAATTAGATTGCCACCAAGCTTTAGTCCTACAGTTCGTTAAGGGCTGGTTAAAAGGTATATCTTCAGACCAAAATTCTTGAAAGCTAAAAATACTGTTAGTAAAGTTTTCGTTAATATACTCAAGAGTAGGAATTAAATCTTTATCATCTATATGCATAAAAACAGAGCAGGTATTAATAAAAACATTTTCTTTGGGCATTTCTTCATTTTTTAAAATATCCTCCGCATAGCCCTCTATCCATTTAATGTTCGGTAAATCATATAAGCTTTTACATAAGCTAACAGCTTTTGAAGAAGGCTCTATGCTATAAACATTTTCAAAAATACTAGAAAGTTTTTTACTCATCCATCCTCCACCGCTTCCTATATCTATCGCATTTTTTCTTATGGATGGATTTTTTTCCAAAAGTCGGCCTACTTTTAACTCTTCATTATCAAAAGCTTGGTCAATATGTTCTTTGTTATGTTTTTCCCAAAATTCTAAACCATGCAAATTATACATAGTATTATCGTGCGATTCTCTGCTTCTACTTTTCATTATTTAAATAAATTAAAATTAAGAGAATTTACATTAAAATCTCCCCATATGTTTTTATAATTGTCTTCTGAAAGATCTAAGTCTTTTAATTCAGACCAATCGTCTATGATTAGAATAGGTATTCCCATTTCTTTAAACTTTTCTACCCCATGCCATCTAGTGACGATAGGAACACTTTTCATATAGATGGCTTCCCAAGTTTTATGACAATCTAAACCATTACCCACAGGAGAAACTGTGAAGTAAGATTTAGCTATACTTCTTAAATAATCTTTTTGAGTGGATTCCACAAAATCGTCATGATCTTGTATCGAGGCCGCATTGGGATAATTTTTTTTATTTTGAGGACGGTATTGATCTGATATTTTATTTAAACAATCATGTCTGGCTGGAGGATTGGTAGAGACATTAAAATTAACATAGACTTTATTCTGCTTATCTTGATTCTCCTCCATAATCTCAAGAAACCTTGGTTGATTACCATGAGACCATTTAGGATTAGCGATTCCTATAGGAATAGGCTTTAATTGAGGATGATTAAACGTTAAGTTTTGAGTATACCAATTATTAATATTTGGGAATAAATCTAATACATAATCAATCTCTTGAGCGCCAAAATTAATGTCAGAATTATGGGTAACTAGATCAAATACATCAGGGATTTTCACAGAACCTATTTTTAAATAAGTATTTAATAAACTTAGATATTCGGGTTTGCAAAATACAAGATTGTTGTCTAAATATTCATTTTGGAAATTAACAAAAACAGAATCTCTGGCATTTTTATAATCCGTTAACTGTAAGCCGCATTGATGCTTAAAATAAGTTCCACAAACAAAATTCATTTTAAAGCCCTTTCCCAAAATATAGATGGAGCGTTTTCGCAGCCGTCTCTAAAGTTTTCATAACCAACATCATTGAATTCAATGTAGGCTCCTATTTTTGATTTGTCACCTATAATTTCCTCCACACCGCATAAAATCGCCTCGCCTACCATTCTGCAAAATGGTTCATTTACTATAGGTTGATGAAAAATAGCTTTCGCTGATTGGAATATCGAAGGAATTTCTTCATATTTTACCTCACCATTAAACTTAATATTATCATAACCTTTAAAAGTTTCTTGAGGAGAAAGTTCTCCCCATCCAAAAATATCAATTTGCCTATCTGTATGTTGCTTCGCGAACCGAAGTAAGTTGTTTAAACCTTTAAGTGGATGTAAGTAACCACAATAAACCACATCATATGTTTTTTCATGGTCCGATTTTTTAAACTTAGAAGTGTCGATAGGGTCGTAGACAATTTCTACATTGTGAAAGTAATCCCCATACAAATGTTTAAAATAATTGTAATGATAATTACTTAAAAAAAAATTCTTTTTAGATTTAGAAAACAAAAGCTTTCTTGTGTCATTGTCTAAATAACTACAAGAGTCATGCTCCAACCTAACAGAATTAGGAGATTTAATAATCAAAGGTATTTTTGGAGGAGTTATTTTACTAATAGCTTCTAAATTAGAATTAACCACTAAATCATAAGACGATAGGAAATCAGTAACTGATGAGTTGTGATGATGTTCTTTTATATCAAGACCCAACTCTTTGCCTTTATCTATAAGCAATTTATTGCTTACTTGAGCGCCACCTTGTCTTTGTTCGAGTGTGAAGTCAGATATAAATAATACTCTCATGCAAATGCATGATTATATCCTATAAACCTTCTTCTTCAACAGATATCTTGACCTCGTTAAGAAATGGATAAGCATCTAAAAAATCATGATATTCCTCGAATTCAGAATCATCCCAACCCCATTCGCTTAATACTTCTTCATCATCCCAAGCCAAAGCTTCACTAGAAGTCATTTTGCTAACTGGCTTTTTACTCCAAAATCTGCAAGACCAATATCTAGCCTTATGTTTCGGTCCTGGGTTTGAGTCACATTTATGACGCGCTCTGAAATTTCTGCGTCTAGCGGGATCGTCTCGCTTGATTTCCATATTAGGATCACCAAACTTTACCATGACTATATTACCTTTGGGGTTTTTTACATAAACTCCAAATTTCTTTTTGGAACCAGAAGGTAATCGAAAAGGTTTATTTAAAGTTTTTTTTTCTGCTTCAGAGTAGTCTAAATCTTCTATCTCTTGATTCATCTCTTCTTCGGTAGCACCAGCTTTTAAGAGATCTATTTTAGCAAGACCAAAATCTAATTCATTGTAGTCAACATAACCCTCTCCATGTTCCTCGTTGTAGTAATCTTCACTTCCTCTAGCAATGTCGCCATCAGCAGCTCTATAAGATTCTTTTACTTTACCTCCACGCACCATTTTTAAAAATGTATTTACGCGAGCCATAGACCACTGACCTCTACTTTTTCCAGGACGGTGACTGCTAGAAAACGCACCCGAACCTCTCCTGTATACCTTTTTAAGTTGGCCAAGAGTGACTTTTTTAGAATATTTCTCGTTATGTTCTTTGACTTTATTCTTGAGGGCAGTAATAACTTTTTCAGAAAAAGTAATAGATGGAGCTTTTTTGTCTCCACCTGCGGAACCTTTAGGGTTCTTTTTAGATCCCTTTTTACGCTCCGAGGGTTTTGCGGGAGTTTGAGCAGAACTGCGTGGACCTTTACGTTTAGCGCTCTGGCTTTCTAAAAAGTTTTTTGCTTGGTCTGAAAAGTCGTATTCCATCAAGAATTTATTACACTTTTAAATATTAAAAATGAATATTATCCCTCACAAGAAGAGCAATTTAGTATAGATCTTGCTAATTCTTGACTAGGATTTGCACTCCTTTGATAATAAAAGCTTTTTACGCCCTGTTCCCAACCGAATATAAGCAATTCACTAGCCTGTTTCGGTGGGCATTTTGGAGATACCATAACATTTAAGCTTTGTCCTTGATCAATAAATTTTTGTCTTTGGGCTGCTTGAATCACAACTTCTTTTTGAGAGATTTCTCCAAAAGTTTTAAATACAGCTTTCTCTTCATCTGAAAGAAAATCTAGATGCTGGACAGAGCCTCCTTTGATAAGGATAGATTTCCAAGTAGTCTGGGTGTTCTTTTTCTTCTCTTCTAACAAGGATTCTAGGTAAGGGTTCTTGTATGTGAACTTACCTTTAGCTAAATCCTTTGTAAAATAGTTACTGTTTAAGGGTTCTATAGAAGGGGAAACTTGTCCTAAAATAAATGAACTAGAGGTCGTAGGAGCTATAGCCATTGTTGTCATGTTTCTTTGCCCATATCCCTCCAGATGTTCTGGCTCCCCAAATAAAACAGCTAATTCTTTTGTAGCTTTGTCGCATTTTTGTGAAATAGTTTTATGAATTTCAGAATTTAAAAACTTAGCGTCCATGCTTTCGAAAGAAATCATTTTTGATTGCAGATAAGAATGCCAACCTAAAACACCCAATCCTAAAGCTCTTTGTTTTTTTGCAAAATTGTGAGAAGCTTTCATGAAGGGGATATCCTTGGTTTTTTGGATATACTCCTCCATAACTGCATCTAAAAAGTAAGTTAAAGTTTCTACAGCATCAGTCTCTACAATTTCATCCCACTTCAGTAAGTTTAGTGAGGATAGACAACAAACAAAAGACTCCTCTTCAGATGAGTGCAAGAATATTTCGCTGCAAAGATTAGAGGCGTGAATTTTAAGTTTTTTATCTTTGTAAGGTTTGGGAGCATTGACGTTTGCAGTATCTGTAAAGAAAATATAAGGGTAACCAGTTTCGAATCTTTTTTTGACTACGTTAGCCCAAGTGGAACGTTTTTTCCTATCTCCTTCAATCATAGACCTCATCCACTCGTCAGTGATACAGACAGCAAATGACATTTCTTGGATAGCGTTACCCTCTGATCTAATCCTAAGAAATTCAGAAATATCAGGATGGTCTATCGGTAGGTAAGCAGCAAAAGATCCTCTTCGGACATTACTTTGAGAAACAACAGATGTAACTTTATCGAAAAGCTCCATGAAGTGAATAGGACCACTGGATGTTCCCCCAGCAGAAATATCTGCGCCCCTAGATCTTAAGTCTCCAAAATAAGCTGATGTTCCTGACCCATGTTTGGTTTGCATACCGACTTCAGCTTGCTTGTCAAGGATAGCATCCATGCGGTCTTCAATATACACCCCATTACAAGATATAGGTAATCCCCTCTCTCTTCCAAAGTTAGCCCAAATAGGACTAGATAAAGAATAAAAACCTCTAGAAAGGTAATCCTCAAATTTATCCGCAAAACCTTTTATCTTAAGAGATTTTTCAGCAGATATTGCAATATCTTCACCTCTCTTTTCAGCAGTTTCTCCAGTTTGGAGATAACCTCTTTTTAAGAAGTCACGGGCATCCTTGTTAAGCCATTTATATTTTTTCATTAGAAAAGATCGTCAGCGTCAAATGTTTGAGAATTTTTTGAATATTCCACTGGTCTTGAGTGGAAAAAATCAGTGGCATTATTGCCCATCAATTCTTCTTCGAACCACATTGTATCTTCCAACAATGAAGTGTCAACATCAAACGCCGAATGAAAACCAATTTTTTCCAAAGAGTCATTAATTCTATTTTTTATAAACTCTTTAAGAATATCAGCATTCAATCCTTTCTCATTAAAGCCATTAATCATCCAATCAACAATTTGGCTTTCTGCTACAAAAGCAGCTTTAGCTTCACTAGCAATTCTTTCTTCTAACTCATCATCAAAAAGTTCAGGATGCTCACTGCGAATAGTGTTAATGATTTTAATACCAGCAAGAGCGTGAATATTCTCTTCATTACGAGTGTATTTCACTTGCTGGCCAGTATCCTTCAACACATTGCGGTAGCGGTTGAACCAATTGATGATGTAAAACTGACTAAACAAAGATACATTTTCTACAAACAGGGTAAACAGAATGATAGAATAAACATACTGTTTCTTTGAATCTTTGTAAAATTTGTGGTTATACTTACGGAGATATTTAACTCTCCCCTCAATAAAATCAAGCTCCAAGTTTTTCTCAAAAATATCTTCTAACCCCAAAACCTTCAACAGTCTTTCATAAGCATTATTATGGATAACTTCAATATTAGCCATAACATATCCCAAGTCGGTTAAACTCGGGTGTGGTAAATTGTCCCCGAGTTTGCTCCAGAATTTTTTGACAGCTACTTCGATCTGACCAATGGCAGACAGGGTTCTAATTACCATTTCTTTTTCATCTGGTGATAAATTCACGTTAAAATCTTGAACATCACTACTAAAACTGAATTCCTTATCGGTCCAAAAACCGTTGTGCATTGCCTCAATAAACTCCTGCGCCCAAGGGTAATGATCGGGCTTCCTCGATACTTGTTCTTCAAAAATCATGGTTACAAGATTTTACACTTAGTCCTGATCGAAGGCAAGCTCAAATACAACATTTCGTAAAAAATTTTTTTTGTTGACAAACAATTAAGAAGAAGTATAATAACCGTGAAACGGGATAAACGTAATTCTTACCTATTACGTTATAGGTAAAGTAAACGTTATACTGTATCGTATACGTTTTATAAATATATTATAAAATATAATCAGATTTTTTTAATTTCTGTGGAAAAAGGAAATACAGATGATAGAATTGGTTCAGTGGAAAGCGATCTGACACTAATTTCTAAAATACAAGACGATAATGCCGATCAGGAAAGCCTTATAGCTCTGGTAGATCGACATTCTGGAATATTTCACACGATGGTGAACCATTTCATGTCGAGTCCTCAATGTGTCTTGGATAAAAATTTAATTGTCGAGGATAAAGAAATGACAATCTACGATTCTGCTTTGAACTACGATCCTTCGAGGAATACTAAATTTTCTACTCATTTGGCCAACCAAACTAAGTGGAAATGTCTTAACGCATTGAACAAGAAGAAGAAAAATAGGGAATATTTTATCGACGATGAGAATACTTACATAGAGCCTAGTTGTGATTCTTTTATAGGAGATATCAACAAAGAAGAGGCTTTAGATGTGTTTGAAAAGTGTTTGGAAAGCGAAGAAGACGAAAGAGTTAAAAAAATAGTTGACATGCGTTATGGATCGGCTAATAATAAACTCACCCCTTGGAGATCTATAGCAGAAAATCTTGACTTAAGCATCCAAGGGTGTATCAATATTCACAACAAATTTATTAACAAAGTAAAAAAAGAAGCAAATTATGTATAATTCTATTACAGCCGCAGCATATCTGGTTAAAGACCCAGAAGTAAGAACCACCAATAATGGTAAAAAAGTAGTCAGCCTAAGAGCTGGTATCTCCACATCTAATGCAAAAACTAAGTGTTTCGTAGATGTTGAATATTGGGACAAGACAGCAGAGATTGCTGAAAAATACTTGTCAAAAGGTAGAGAGTTTATTGTGAATGGAGAACTCTGCATGTCATCTTGGGAAAAGGATGGTAAAAAATTCAGTAAATACTTTGTTCGTGGAAAAGATCTTCAGTTTTTGAGTTCTAAAAAGTCCGAGGGAGAGGGAGACGGAGACGGAGGCTCTAAAGATGTTCAAGGTGACGATGTTCCATTTTAATGAATTTAATATTAGAAGCTCCCTTAAATAGTTTGAGCTTTGGTAATGTTAGTTTTAACATTATCAGAGAGCTTCATAAGCTAGAAGTAAATCTGGGCATCTTTCCAACAGGTGACCCAGATTTATCTGCTTTTGATGTAAATGATGATCTTAAAAAATATATTGAAGATGCTGTAAACAACAGATGGAGATTAATTTCAAAATTAACACCCACCTTTAAATTATGGCATTTAAATGGTTCTGAAAACAGAAAGACTAAAGATCAACATTTGTTTTCATTTTATGAATGTAGCGAACCTACAGAATTAGAAATCAAGATAGCTGGTCTTCAAGACACTATTATCTTTTCTTCTAAATATGCTGAAAATCTTTTTAAAGACAAAGGTCTTGCAAATACTAAATTTATCCCTCTTGGTTTTGATGAAGATTTTCATATCACTGGGAGAGAATATCTAAAAGATGTCATACATTTTGGTCTCATGGGTAAATATGAGAACAGAAAACATACTAAAAAAATTATACAAACTTGGTTAAAAAAGTATGGTAACGATCCCAAGTATCAACTTTCCTGTTGTGTAAACAATCCCTTTTTGAATCAAGAACAAATGCAAGGAGTTTGGAATGATGTCACACAAGGGGTAAACTACAACAATCTAAACATCATTCCAAGATTAGCTAAGAATTCTGAAGTAAATGAGTTTTTAAATGCTATAGATATTGACCTCACAGGTTTATCTGGAGGAGAAGGTTGGAACATACCAGCTTTCAATGCTACTTGTTTAGGTAAGTGGAGTGTGGTTTTAAATGAAACATCTCACAAAGATTGGGCTACTGAAGAAAACTCAATCTTGATTGAATCATCTGGAACAACACCGTGTGAAGACGGAGTATTTTTTACTAAACAAAATGATTTCAACAATGGTGTTTTTTATACATGGTCTGAAGATGAAGCTGTCTCCGCTATGGAAAAAGCTGAATCTAAAGTAGGACAGGTTAACACAGAGGGTGTCAAAATGGGGGACAATATGACGTATAAGAAAACTACTGAAGCTATTTTATCCCTTGTTTTTGGGGAAGAATAGAATGGCATAATAAATGTTAAATAAATAACTATGAATACATTAATTAACAACATTCTTAACGATATTAGCAAAACTACTAAAACTCACCCAGTTAAAGACTCGGGAGATGTCTATGCGGCAGAGTTCGAATTAGCTGGATTCTGTAAGAAAGACATAGATATTAAAGTAACAGATAATATCCTAACGGTAGATGCTAAAACTGAAGAAAGACAAAAATCATACCAGTTGTTCTTATATGATTTAGTGGCAGAGGACCACATCTCTGCTTTATTGAAGAATGGTCTTTTAAAAATAACTCTACCTAAAAAGGCAATTGCGAAGGCAAAAAAAATAGATATAAAATAATGTCTTTATATGTTTATAAACATCCTGATACAGATGAACACCGCGAGGTGTTTCAAAGGATGAATGATGAACACATATATATAGACGAATTTGGTGTAGAGTGGGGGAGGGTTTGGACCGTCCCCCACGCATCCATAGATAGCTCTATAGACCCTTTTAATAATCAACAATACATTGACGCTACTCACAACAAAAAAGGCACTATAGGCGATATGATGGACCTGTCTGCTGAATTGAGTGCGAAGAGAGCAGAAAAATCTGGGGGCTTAGATCCAGTAAAGGAAAAGTTCTACGATAATTACAAAAAGGAACGTAAAGGCGCAGAACATCCGAACAGAATTAAAGAAAAAGGTTACGAAAGCAAAAATATTAAAATCGATTACGATTAATAAGTGCTTCCGCTAAACCTTAACCCTTTCTCTTCTGTGACTGTGAAACTAAAACTTGCGTCAAAAGTCATTTTATCGTTTATGGGCATTCCATAATTATAAGAGTCCAGTTTAGCTTCTTGGATTTCATATATCATTTTTTTGTCTCCAGAAGCCAATACTAACTCAAAGTCATATTTTCTGTCATCGCTTAAAACGCCTGTTACAAAACCCTCATCAAATCCCGAGACTAAAGAAGAAACTGAAAAAGTTCCTTGAGCTGGGAATTGAGCTTTTCTGTTATAAGCAAAATCATTACCTAATCCATATGATGAAACTCTAGGCAGTGAGACTTGCATATCTACAGCTTGTATAAAATGTATACCAGATAAGCGTTGTCCTCCTACTTGCAAATTTTGCAAAGTAACGCTGCTTTGAGGATCTGTAGGATTAATTATCGGGGGATTTCTATCGCTGTTTGTTTGCGGATCAATTTGAAATAAAGACCTTCCGACATTATCGTTATTTCCTCCAGTTAAATTAATAGAGGGCATTTCCATAGAAGTTCCTGTCAAGTGCTCGAAAACCATATTAGAACAAATATAACTAGTAGACACAGAAGGCAATGTTCCTATCCCATAAGACAAACTATAAGAAACAGGAAAACAATTACCGAAAGCCATACAATCAAATCCTGTTAAATCGAAAGGATCTTCGTTAAATTTAATAGAATCAAAAGCATCAATATTCCCAGTTTCAGGAGTGTTAACTACATAAAAGTTTGTCGCTCTTTCAGAAACACCTGAAAACATATTTCGATATGTTGAAGTTCCTAATGCAGCACTTTTAAAGTTGCCATGATTTTCATTTCCAAAAGAAAGTTCTGGTATATAAGTGAAATTCAACTGCACATCAGGCTGTTGTGTCATCTCTTTTAGAGATAAATCTTGAGTGCCTAATTGTTTTAATTCTTGTCTAGGAAAACTAACGGAATAACTAAAATTCTGAACCAGTTTATACAAAACAACATCTAAATTCAATTCAGAAAAAGATGGTCCGTTTTGTACAAATACAGCAGCGTTTGGGCTTTTTATTGATACTCCTCTACTCATTTTATGTTCCTGTTGGAATTACACCCAAAGGGTCTTCTACAAAATCCACGGTCAATGTATTAGAATTGACATAGTTCCAAGTGTGCGTCCATTTCGGACAATAGTAAACTTTTGGTCTGTTGTAAACAGAAGGTATTTGGTGTTCAAATCTTCTGTAACCACCTTTGTTTTCTAAAAAGTGAATCATGCTTTTGGTTTGGGAATCAGAAATATTACTAAAAGTATAACTGATATCAAAAGTAGAGATGTTGTCATTTGTTTTTATCCTTTGTTTAAATGAATTTTTATACTCAAGAACATCTGCTTTTATAACTACATTATTTTGTGTCCCGATGTCTGGTTCAAAAAAGAATTTTTGACTCCACATTGAATTTGTTCCTGTAGGACTATTGGCTTCAGTGGAAGTATGATCTCCAGTGCAATAGTAAAAATTATCTAATTTATTTTGATTTATTCCCGAATATATAACGTTATATTCTTTATAAGTCGAACTAGGTGTCCAACCATTAAAATCCAAGTTAGCAAAGCAGCCCATACCTGACCACTTTAATAAAGTAGGAGCATGATCTACGCTTATAGTCGATGCTACTTCATAGTGTTGATTATTAACAAAATTAATAGCATAATTATTACAAAAACCTGTTACTGTTTTATATATATTTGAAGAATCAGGAGTGAAAGGAATATCTTCTACACCCGATTGATTTTCAAAAAATACAGCTAATCTTTGAGCATTAGTTTCATTTACATCATACCTTACATTAAATTGAGCAGTTAAACTATTTACTGAATAAGGAACTAAATTGTAATAAAAATCATCAGTATTATAACTATGATTAGTAGCTTCGAAGTTAACTTGCGATCCATAAACAGGAGTAAGATTTAACAAGCGAATAGTAGAAGGAACGCTAATTCCAGAGATATTGTTGTCTCTATTATAAAATAAACTTTCGCTCATTGGCTTCCTATATAGTTAAGTGTTAAACGAACTGCCCCATCAGAGCTAGATGTCAATTGTTCAGAAACAAGAGATGCATTAGGTATTGTTAGATTTTGTAAAGTGTTACCATTTTTACCCTTAATAGAAAAAGAAACACTTTTATTTTCTCTTGTATTTAAAAAATCAAAACCGCTTTGTAAAAATATATCGTCTACTTCCATTTGAACTGAAGCAGAATATTGAATTGGATTTATATGTTTAACCTCTGTTGGAGTTTCAGAACCAATACTATAATAAGGTTTTTTATTTACAGTTAAAGAATAATCAAAACCAATAACTCTATTACTTGTGCTATTATCACAGGTTGCAGTTATAGATCCTTGGCTTGGTATGTAAATAGGAGTTTCAAAACCAATTATTGTCCCACTAGCGTTTACACCACTTTTCATTTCATCATAAACAGTAAATGATGTGTTAACTTTAGGAATAGCTCCGACAGCACAATTGACGGAATAAGAAGATAAATATCCATCAGTAAACCCATAAGAAGCATTATTATTATAATTAAAACTTCCTTTCATAACTTCAGATGCGCCTGTAAAATCTAAAATAGGGTCTTCATAAATCAGATTTCTAGAAAAAGAAACCGTTTGATTTGTAGCGCCGCCTACTGTTGTTAAACCACGGATTGATCCTAAAGGAGCTAAAACGTTACTGCTATTCGAATACCCTATATCAAGACTTTCTATGCCCGAAAGCTCTCTCGGTGATGGACTTCCATCCACTCCTGATATAAAGAAGTGGCAGTCGTAATTTAAAGTTGTGTCATACATTATGCTTTAGCTTGTCTTAAAGATCCTCCTAGTCTCTTTTCATCATCAATAACTTGTTTGACAACATCTCTTATTCTTCCTGCAAGATTTGTATTTTCTTCATCTGCGTTTCCATTTTCACTAGATGTTCCATCTGAATTTACAGTGATGTTAATTACAGTTTCTCCTTGGTTATCAGAAACAGAAATTAATTCATCGAGCTTGTTTATGACAGCTCCTCCATTTTCAGCACCACCACCAGAATTCATAGAGGATAATGCACCCTTACCTATCTTTTGGGTCGCTGCTGCGTTCATAACAAACTCTCCTCCTGATAACATGGCAGGAACAGTATCTACTCCCGCTGCATAAGGTATAGATCCTCCTGTAGCTCTTCTAAGTTGGGGTAACATAGTGAATGTGCCATCTGGATTAGATGCTAAATTAAGATTGGGATTAGGGAGAGCATTGTTCAAAGTATAAGGTTGCATTCCAACAGGTCGATCTGTAGCGCTCCTACCATGTGATCCTAAATTTGGTGAACCGCCCCCTATATTAGATAAGTCTGCTGTTTTACCACCACTAAACATTTCATTCAAACCAAAGGATATAGCGAAGGATGCTATAGAACCTAGCAAAGCTTTGTTAGCTTGCTTCTCTTGCTCTCGCATTTGCTTTTCTTTGTTTACCTGTTGAACATATAATCCAAATGCTGACCTTTTGCTTGCTTGCTCTTGTGCAAACTGTGGGCTGTTCCTACGTCCAAACATCGTAAGGGCTGCGCTTTGAGGCTCTAGCGCAACAGATGCGAATCCAGCCCCACCAGAAACAGAATCAAAAGCTCCAGTTGTGAAAGATTGAGTCGCAAAATCTAAAAGATTTTTCTTACCCTTCATTTCTCCTTGACCATAAGTTCCTGGGGTAAACAAACCCCCTCGATTCATCATGGGTATTTGCCCTTCGTTAAGAGCCGACATGAAACCTGCTCCATATTTTTGAACAGCTCCTTTTTTCATGACAAACTCTCCACCAGTCAAAAGAGCTGGAACATCATCTCTAACTCCAGATCCTCCATTAACTTTACCTCCAGAATTTTTGAATTCAAAACCACCAAAACCCAATATGCTACCCAAAAATCCTCCTCCTGATCCCGCTCCTTCTCCGATCATACTATTTACAGCCTTTTGCATTAAGGCTTGAGATAAAGTATCGAAGAAATCCGCAGCAGCACTTCTCAATAAACCACCCAAACTTTCTCCTTTAGCGATAGCGTCTGTCATCGCTTGCCCTATGTTTTGGGCAAATTGAGCTGATGCGTCTATTATCTGACCTGAAAATTCCTCTTCTTCATTAAGAAGTCGTAAACCCTCGACATCCCCATCTTTCATAAGCTTAGATCTTTCTTTATAGTTCCTGTCTGCTAATCCTCCTTTAAACCTAGTAGCTGCATCAGTAGACAACTGCGATTCTAATAAGTTACCTACTCTAGAATCTCTTAAAGCTTTAGCTCGATCTTGTAGTAAGAATCGAGTGTCAGGTAAACCTTTAACAGCATCTGTGTTTGCTCTTGTTGCGTTAGCTGAAGCTAACGCAGCCTTTGCATTTTCAGTTGTGGCTTGCTGGTTTTGTTGTAGATCTATTTTTAATTTTTCAATTACATCCGCTCTTCCTCCTTCTTCTAGGCTAGCAAAAAACTTTTTGTTTATACCTTTGAATTCGTCAAGGTCTTTAGAATCAAAAAATTCTAATAGTTTCTTTACAGTGTTTATATTGTTATCATCGAAAAAACGCCTAGCTTCAGTGCTTCCTTTTCGCCCATCAGCTAATCCCTGTCTTTCGAATAAGGAACCAAATTGAGTAGCCGCTTCATCGCGAGCCGATTCGAACAGCTTGCGCTGTGCTATTTGATTTGTAACGCCAGCTAATTCTATATTATCATTAGCATTTTGTAGAGCTATTTGCTCTTGCGAGAATCCAGTTTGTAAACCTAAACCTCTATTTGTTATTCTATTTTGGATTCGAGCTTGTTTCCTTAATAAAGGATCTAAAACTTCATTAGATTTCTTTGTTTCTATTAAATCTAAGTCAGAAGATTCACCAAATTCTATTTCTTCTTGTCTCAATAGTTCGGCAGTAATTTTTTTCTCGTTTTCTAATCTTTTTAATTGTATGTTTAATTGTTTTTCGCTTAATCCTATATTATTTCTAATTTTAATTAATTGATCATTATTTTCTGAAGTGTTTTCCTCTAATACTTTATTGGTAGCTTTGAGTATACTTTGTCTTTCTCCTTCACTTATTACTCCATCTCTAGAAGATCGTTCTATTAATTTTTCTAAATTTACCACGGAGTCAGTCCTAGTTGTAAGCTCACCAGTAAGATCAACTAATTTCGTCACATTACTTAAAGTATTTTGTCTTGATTCATTTTGAGCTTCCAATACTTTAATTTTAGCTTGTTCTCTTGCTATCTCTGAATCACTTAAACCTTCGGAAGCTTTTTTGAAAGCCAAATCGTTTTTAGCTTTATCTAAAGCCGATTCGTTAAGTTTAGCAAGCTCAACGGCCATTCTAATTCTTTCTTTCGCAGCACTAGAAGCTATCCTATCAGCAAATCGTTGCGCTTTTAACTTCTCATCGGCTGCTTGTTTTGCTTTTAATTCTGCTTCTATAGCTTCTTTTTTTTCTTTATTTTGTTTTTCGAAAACACCTAATAATCTATCATTGATAGCAGCAACTTCTTTCTGGTTAGCGATTAATGCTCCTTCCTCAAGACCAGAACCGCCTTCTTTACCTGTAAAATCTTCATCAGCTTTTCCTTCGGTAAGACTTCTACCAGCTTCTTCTCTCACAATTGAGGCGACTCTTGCAATAGCATCTTCTATACTTATTCCGTCGTTTTGAATCATAGCAGCGACAGCTTGTGCTGCGTTTTTTGCTATTGTTGCTTGTTCAGTTTGAGTTACTTGAACTGTACCAGCAGCTTGGTTTTCTATTTCTGCTTGAGTAAATAAATCTCCGTGACCAAACTCTTTAGCTCCAAAACTGAACATTCCTGCTGCTGCGACCCCAACTGAACCAAGAGTGCCAGTATCTCCTCCGAATGCTTCACGCAGCGCCTCATTTATTTCGACTTTTTGAACCTCTGTCAAAGTATTTAAAGAAATAGCTGCATTATTCGCAGCGTCTGCCATTTTTGCCAGTGCTAAATTATTAGCTTTTGTAATTCCAGAGGAATCTTCGCCCATTTTCTTAAAAGCATCTAACATCGATACAGTAGCTCCAAGCGCAGCTCCAACTATACCTGCCACACCAAGCGCTTTTCCGAATCCACTTACTTTTCCTTGAGCGTTTGTCATAGAATCTCCAAAGCTTTTTAAAGCACTACCTGCAAAAGCTGCTGTTGTGACTCCAGATAAACCTTTAGTTAATCTATTCGCGAAAAGGCTAAACCCTTCTGTTGCTCCTGAAGTCGCTCCTGTCAAAGCAGACATAGCTATTTGGGCGGCGAAGATTCCACCTAACATATCCCTTTGACCTTTTACATTTTGATTACTTTGATTAGTAGAATCTTTAAGAGATTTTGTATAATCCTTTTGAGCTTGAATTGTTGATTTATCAAAAGCACCGAAACTACCTTGTCTTCTAATTTTAGATGTCGGATTTTTACCAAAACCTAATTCTGTAGATCTTCTAGCGAAGTTTGGTATAGCTCCAGTAGGCTCATCGCGAGTATTAGTTACAGCAAGACCCATTGGGTTTCCAGAATTTCTTAATGTTGGATCTTGATTTATTCTTATTTGATTGATTGGAAGACCTGCGGCTTTTTCTCTTCCTATAGCGTCTTCGAGAGGTGAAGCAAAATTTGGAATGTAACCAGAAGCTGCTTTTAATCTCCCCATATTTAGCTTACCCAAAATTTCTTTTTGTCCTTTGCCTCCGCTAGCGTTCTGCAACTCTTTTATCCCTTTTCCACTAATTGATTTACCAGTAGCAGAAGCACCAAAATAACTAAATATTTTCTTAGCCATGCTATTTCTAGTGCCAGAGTTATCTCCTATTTTCGCATCTAAAAATTTAATATTAGTTTTCTTTAAAGCTGGAGATATATCTCCGATACTATTAATCGCAGATGCACCTACATAATCAAACGTAGCTGTTTCACCAAAATCAAAATCTTTACTTTTTATTATACCACTTAATGCTGTATCAAAAATAGCCCCAGATAAACTACCTATCGATCCTTGGTTTGAAAGTGTCTGTTTTTTTTCTGCTTTCGGTCTACCTCCAGTCATCGACAAGGCTTCTCTATTCGCTAAACCTATAGCAAATTTTCCGACTACTCTTTTTAGATCTTTTTCTTCTCGGGCTTTTTCTCCTGCTGCATCAATACCAAAAATTGGAAAATTATAAGTGACAGCATTTTTTCCTTTTCCAAAAGTTCCCTGACCCCTTGTCTGCCCAGGCCGTCTTTGCGGCACAATCATACCAGCAGCATCAGTTTTTACTACTTTAGCAAAGTTAGGTATGTATCCTCCAGCAGCCCCTATCTTTCTCGCTCCAGCAGGAAGACCCATTGAAGCAACCATATCTTGGTTAAATATAGCAGATCCTCCAGTTCCAGCAAAATTAGGAACCATATACTCGCTGTTGTTTGCCACCATCGTTCCCTTTTGACCGCCGCCAAAATTAAAGTTTGGTATAGTAACAGGTTTAGCGGATTTAGGCGCTCCACCTACACCGCGATTTATATCAGATTGTTCTGATCCATAACCGACAATTGCATTAAAGTTAGGTATGTAACCTCCAGCTCCTCGACCTCCTCTAGTCCCACGCATAACTCCAGGAGCTACTCTAGTCGCTATACCTTGCATTTTTTGCATGATACCGAGTTGCTCATTAAGAGCAGTCGTAAAAAATTTTGTCTGTTGTGCTTTTTTTTGTTCAGCACTTACTTGTGAGTTCTCTATTTTTAGTATTGCATCTTGTACGCCTTTATTGCTTAAAAGAGTGGATGCTATTTGTCCTTGTAGAGTAGCTTGCTGTTTTGCTGCTGTATTAAGACCAAAGAAAGTTTTTAAAGAACCAATACCGAACTTCGCTAAATCCGCAGTAAGCTTTAGAATGATAGCTCCAAAGATAGCTAACCCAGGTCCAGCAATGACACCTCCTATACCTTTTACTATTCCTTTGGCGAAATCAGATCCTGTCTCTTCTCCGTCCCCAAGCAGTTCATTCACTTTACCAAAAATATTACTAAAAAAGTCTAGAATACTTTTTAAATTATCTGTGACACCAATTTCTCCTAAAGTGTTAGCTAACTCTTTTAAATTAATAGTAGTCTCATTAAGGACGGCAGATAAAGTTTGATTTAAAGCTATATTACGACTGTAAGCTTCATTGGTGGCTTTACCAGCAATTTCAGTTACCTTAATAGCTGTAGAAGTTTCTCTATTATAATCTTCAAGAATAGCTAAGAAAGGAGCGATCTGGAATTTACCTACTAGATTCTCTGCAATCTGCAACCTTTTAGCGTCAGGTAAAGTCTCTAAAGTCTTTCCTAAATTTTGAATTAATTTGGTCGCACTTAAAACTTGTCCTGATGCATCAGTAACTTCAACGCCAAGATTTTGCATCGTCTCAAGCTTGTCGAGACTTTGAATACGAGTAAAAATTGTTTTAAAGGAGTTACCTATAACAGCTCCTCCTCGGGCGGTTCTTTCTTGGACGGCTGTAATAACACCGACCAACTCATCAAAAGATACACCAGCCTGAATAGCAACAGAACCAGATCGCTTAATACCTTCGATCAGATCTTTTTCTGAAACAGCAGCCGAAACAGCGGCAGCAGATAATTTATTAAGAACTTCTGCACTAGTAATCCCAGTAGAATTGAAAGAGTTAATAGCTGATGTTAAACCAGCGACCGCTTCAGCAGCGCCCAACCCAGACAAACGACTTAAAACTAAAGAGTCATTTAATCTTTTTGTAACTTCTTCTGCTTTTAAACCTTGTCGGCTTAATTCTAAAGCAGCGTTCGCCACTGTTTCAAATGATTGCTCTGTATTTCGAGCTACATCAAAAATAGTCCCCTTAAAGTTATTTAATTCTTTGTTAGTGGTTCCCAGAATGGAATTAATACTAGCAAGAGATTTTTCTACTTCGATAGTTGTTCTTACTAAATCCGCGAAACCTCTTTGAACTGCCGAAAGCACACCCACTGAAGCTCCAAATGCCAACACACGGGCATTAGCTGCCTCCATAGACTTGGTAAACTGGTCTGCCTTACCAGTAATCCTTCCTAAAGGTTGCGAAAGCCCCTCAACGCTCTTCGCGTTTGCGCCTAAATTTATCTGTAATTTTCTGCCAGCTCTTTTAGCGGCAATTTCAGCGCTTTTCTCTAATCCTATAAATTCTGCTGGTAATTGTAATGGCATATCCGTGAACCTTTACTTTAATTACACAAATATTTACACATCATGCCCAGCTAATCGCATCATTTGTTTCATATCTAACTTGCCACCAGCCTTTTTTGCCTCTTCAGATAAGGAGACATTTCCCTTTTGAGCTTTTAGATTCTGCATATCTTCTCTTGTCGCTCCAAAAACAGCAGAGGCATCTGCATCGTCTTTTATACCACCAGAATTCTTGTCACCATTTCTTTGAGACTCTGAATAAGACAGCAGTTTTTCAGGGTCATCCTTAATATGATCTGGGATGTTTTCAGTATATTGGAATATGTTATGGAACATCCTTCCAAAAAGAACCACTCTTAATTGATATATAGTTAACTCGGTTATCGGCTTACCATAGAAACCATTGACATCTTCGCACAAAGAAAGATACATGCTAAAAAATGGCCTTAAAACCGCTTTTTGTATCGTAGAGTCAGTTAATCTTTTTTGAACCTCTCTGTGGATTTCGCTCAATTTTAAAATTTGCCAAGACTCTAACTCGCCAAACTCTTCTTCAGAATATAAATGATCTGTTAATTCTTTATTTTTAAACAATAAAAATCTTAATATTTCATCACCGCTTCTAATTTCAGCATAAGTCTCTGCTGTTTGGCCTACAATTTCTTTCCTTTTCTCTTGCAGAGCGATTAGCTCCTTAGACTTTTCTCCTACTTGGTTTAAAAAGTCTTCTTTTTGAGATTGTAGGAATACAGCTCTAGCTGTTTGTTTGAGATTTTTAATCTCAAATTTTAAGTTTTCTATAGCTAATTCATCAGAATCGTTCCAAATGCCTTCATCTCTAACATATTGTAATTGATATTCCTCTGATGGTAATCCTTTACAGAGAGCAATTTCTCTGTATTTTTCATAATAATTATGGAGATATCTTTGATCTCTTATGCTTACATGCTTTATGTATACAGCTTTCTCTTCAAATGAGGCTTTGGTATAACCATCAAAAGCTTCACCTACAAGAGAGATGTAAAACTCTTCCTTCAAAGTTTACCTTTTTCAAGATCTTCTATAAGTTTGTTAAATTCTTTAGGAGTGGAAGCTTGGTTGAAAAACCAAAAAGCTAAGACAGTTGTTACTTTCTTGATAACGGCTCCATAAAAATCTGAAGCTTCATCTTCTTTAGAATAATAGTCTTCCATTTTTTCATCGAATTCTTCCCCTTTGAAATAAGCGATAGGCTCTTCATCATCCTCTCTTTGAATATGAGTCAACATAATAGTATACCATAAGAGTAGTCTATTTTGAGCTTTTGTATCAGCAGTATGATCAAAAAGTGACTGCATCGAACTTTCAGCGTCTACTATTTTTCTTTTAGTTTTAGCGAGATCTTCTTTTAAAGATTCGAGTTTTTCTTTTTGCTTATCAGTCTTTTTGTCTACACTTTCCAATCGGACATATTCATTTTGGATATCAAAGATTTCTTTATAAAGTTTTCCGTAATCTTCTGCATCGTCTTCGCTCCAAACGCCTCCAGTGTCGCTATACTTCTTGTAAAGCATAGCTTTTGTGAGAATTCCCTTCTTAACACAACGGCTCATTTCTACGGAATATTCTAGTTCCGCTTCCTCTAGCTCTCTCCTAGAAGGTCTTTTTAATTTAATCTGAACAGGAGACTTCTCTTTTACTTTCTTAGTAATAGTTGTCTCTTCGCCAGTTTTTTTATTCTTGCGAGTGCTTTTCTTTTCGACTTCTTTCTCCTCATCTATAGAGAATGAATATAATTCTTTGAATGCCATAACCTTTTTCTTTATTTAAATGTAAAACTTACTGTATAATTATCTAATTCAGAATACAAATTTCTAATAGATTCGTTGCCTTGATCTAGAATTCTTTTTCTGATCCAATTGACTTTTTGAGGAGTAAAATGATTAGCTGTATTTATGACATTATGATGCTCCTTCGGGATATTCTCATAGAGTTTTTCATAATGAAAATCATGATCAGCCTTCATGTCCTCTAATAAAGAAAGCATTTCTTTAAAAAGGCTAGAAATTTCATATTCAGCCCTTTTATTTAAACTTTTTTTTGCGTCCATGCCTTAATCCTATCTTATTATAGGAATAAAAGTGTAAAAATCAACATGGCAGGTTTTTTATCAGACGATCAAATATCAAAAGTTAGAAATTTAGCAGATACCTTGCACAACACTTTTGCAAGGACTATTACTGTTTATAAAAATGCTAAAAAAACCTTAATAGCTTCTAACTCTTCATGGAACTCATTGTATAGAAGAACTAATACTGGCTCGAACAGCTCTGTAGAATACACAGAAGTTTCTCAAAGTTTTACTGCTAGAATATATTACAAAGATATGGACAGCTCTTACTTAACTGATGACGGCCCATCCCAACAAGCTGGCTCTCAAAACAAAGTAGTTGTTCCTGCTGGGACTGTAGAAATTACAGTCAAAGAAGATGGATATAATTATTTAAGCGAAGCTCGTAGAGTGGAATTCGATGGGCAAAAATTTATAATTGAAAGCGATGGTCAACCACGGGGTTTTACATCAAATCAATTTTATACTTTTACACTTAGCCCTACTGATTAATATGTCTAAAATACCACTAGATGTTCGGCAAGTAATACAAAGACAGGCTCCAAAACAGCTTAGAAAAGATGCCGAAAAAATAATTAGACATAAATTTAAAAAAATAAAACAGGAAATGATAAAAGAGTTTTTGAGTGATCCTGTTACTATGGAAATTATGGCTGGCCCTACATCCACAAACATAAGCGGTACATTGGGGGGAATCAGTAACTTGTTTGCTTTTATAGGCTTTGATCAAGGAGATCAACCAATAGCGCCAATACTAAATTCTTTAGAAAATGTAAACTTTATTTATAATAAAGAACTAAAAAAAGGAAATCAAATAGGTGTTAGCTTTAACGTCTTCTTGCCTACTGCTGAAGAAATTTTTGCCATAACCCCTTTACCTTGGGCTACAGGGAGGAGTTGGGCGCAAGGAATAGAGAGGGGTTTATCAGGATTAGGGTATTTATTAAGGAAAGAAGGGGGTAGATCGGGAGCAGCGGTCCAATCGCGTGTAAACAAAGTGAGAGGGGGCAGGTTCCAGAATAGACCGTATATCTCTAGTTTTATAAATAAGTATAAAAAAAGATTTGAAGAGTTAAAATGAAAGAACAATTCCAACATAAATTAACTACATCTTTCTTTTTGTGGTTTGATAATTTTCTTCTTAAACACGGAGAAGCTTACACCAATACTACTGGTCAATTTTTTTATTACGACGATTCTAGATTGGATTCCGACTACAAAGCTTATGGAAGCCCCTATAAACAATGGGTTACAGACTCATCCATAACAGGCGCTACTATCCCTTCTGGAGTTTTTATTAATGGATCATTCTCTGGTAGAAGTGACGGAGTTGTCCTAGATTTTGATAATGGAAGAGCTTTAATCAATAATTCTGTGACAGACTCCAATATAACAGGAGAATTTGCGGTAAAAGATTTTAGTGTTTATTTAACAAATGACACAGAGGACGATCTAATAGTGGAAAACAAATATTCCATAAACTCTAGGCTACCTTCAGGCCCACTTACTTACATAGAGCCATATGATGATGTTGTTCCAGCTATATTTTTATCTACCTCTCAATCAGAGAATGAGCCTTATGCATTCGGCGGTATGCAAGAAACAAAAGTCCAAGCTAAAGCTGTAGTCATAGCCGAAGACACTTACCAGTTAGATGGGGTTTTATCTATTTTTATGGACTCTATAGATGAAACAATAACTCCAATCCCTATGGCAGATTACCCCACAACAGAACTAGGTGATCTAAAAGGAAACACTTACAGCTACACAGGAACAACGGACGATCATACAGGACAAATTAATTTTTATATTAATAAAGTAAGAACATCTAAACTTAGCGATAGAACAAGAAGAGAATTAGCTAATGAGCTTTATATCGGATTTATTGATTTCGATATAGATCAACACAGATTTAGATTCCAATAATTTCACATTTTAATAATAAAACTGTAAACAAAAGAAAGAATCTTTAATTATGGCCAGAAACAGAGTAATTTATCAATCAGAAGCACTATTCATCAACAAAGACGCAAGCCTTGCGAATGGATACAAACAATTAGAGCGTGTACAAAGCGCTAACTATAGTTTTTCAATTAACCGCCAAGATATCAACCAGTATGGTCAGCTTGGTAAACTCGACAGTATTCAACTAGACGCTCCAACTGTGAATGCAGATTGCAGCTACTATGTAACTGATGGGTTTACTGAAAGAGCGTTAGGTTTCTTCGTAGCGACTGGCGGTCAAGCATCTACTGCTGGAGGCTTTGTCTCTGGTCACCTTGCTGATGGATCTGGAAGAAACTTAATCATCCTTACCACCCCAGAGGGAACGGATGCAGATTTACCACCAAGATCTTCTGCTGCTGCTACAAACACAGCAATTGGAGTTGGTAACTGCTATCTTTCTGATTATTCTGTAGAAATGGCTGTTGGTTCTATACCTACAGCTTCTGTATCTTTTGACGCTTTAAATATCCGTTCTTTTTCTTCGACTGCTAGTATTGGAAGCCCAGCAATCGACCCTGTAAATGGAGACGCTGTTAATCATAATATCACTCTACCTAACGCTCTTACTGGACAAACAGGAAATACTATTACAGCTATTCGCCCAGGAAATATTAATATAGGAATTAGTAATTTTGAAAGTGAAACTTTAGTTGATATTGGCAATGATGCAGAGGGAGCGCATATTCAAAGCGCATCGCTTAGTGTTCCAATGAGTCGAAGCACTCTTGAGCGTCTGGGGAGCAGATCTGCTTATGCTCGTAGTGTTGATTTCCCAATCGTTGCTAGTCTTAGTGTATCAGCAATTGTAAATGAAGTAGTTGCTCAAAACTTGGCAGACATCGTAGATGATGAACAGGAAAAAGATGTTACACTAACTCTTAAAACTGATGGTGGGGCAACAGGAATTCTTTACACTTTAAAGGGTTGCTCGTTTGATAGTGAGTCTATCTCTTCATCAATTGGATCTAATAAGAGTGTAGATCTAACCTTTAGCACTTCTGTTGGTGGTCCTAATGACACTAGTCATGGAGTATTCATGAGTGGGGCATCAACAGTGTCGGTTTAAAAATTATTCAACCAATTAAAAAAAGCCGTTCCTTCGGGAGCGGCTTTTTTACTTTAGAGATTAAATATAAGTCACGCCAACTCCACTGGCATCAATACCACCCAGTTGTCTAGGTTGAGCTTGGTATATATTATACTGTGCAGATAGCTGTGTGACTCTATCCATGCAGTCGTTGGCTAATCCTCTGTATACTTTTGACACCTCATTGCGATTAACGAACGTAACAGCGCTTTCTCCGTCTCGTAGAGACAATACGTTGTCTCCACTAGCAGTGGACGTTGTAATGCCTCTAAGGGCGTTTCTCGCTTGCTTATTGTAGTAATTAGAAAGGTATAGTTCTTTTAATACACTTTGGGCCTCAATATCCATAAAACCATAAGTCCCTGAAGCTTCTGCTCCACTGAAATTAGTATACAAATAGGTATTGACTTGTCCAAGATTTTCAAACAACCAACCACTTACATTAGATACAGTGGCAATTCCTGTGTCACCGTCAAACTCTGTGACAACGATTCCTGAAGCAAGGTCTTCTAATACGTTCGGCATATAGTGTATTACACTATCTTTTAGTATTTTAACTATTTAACCAATCAAGAAGTTCTTTATGTTCTGGATTATTTGGGTCTAGCTGCATAGCTGGAACTGGTTGGGGCGCTGTAGCAATATTACCTCTGCTTTGATATCTATTAAATTCTTTAATAATATTATCTCTTACAACTGATTTATCATAGTAAGGATTCACTCCCACTTTCCTAGAGAAAGCTTGCAGATCTGCTTTTCCCATTTTATTTAACTTATCTTTAAGAACTTCTATATCATTTGTTCCAAAAGAGTTGGTTTCTCCAGTACCAAAAATAACCTCGACTTCTTGCATAACCTCTTTGTAACGAGCCGTACTAGTCTCTCCATTTTCTCTAAGTTCTTCTAATTCTTCCAGAAGACCTTTTTTAGCAGGTTTTTCTTGCCCCGTAGTTACTTCTTTGAAAGGGGCTTCTTTCTTTTTAGCTGTTTTCTTTTTAGCCATACAATATTATATACACTTAATTAATAAATTACAAAAAAAAGCCGCTCCCGAAGGAACGGCTTTCTTTATAATTGAAAGGGTTGTTATTAACCTCCCTTAATAAGTCCAAGGAGAACACGGTTGTCGAGAACAACTCGTCCCTCTTCAAGCTGACCGTAGTAACCAATCTTGTTCTGACGAACGCTATACTGGTCATCTGCGATAAGATTAAGCTCACTGCTGCTATCTGGATCAGTAGCAACAACACGCATAAGTGAATCGCGAGTACGATCAACACCAACGATAATTTCGTCAGTTGCTCCTGCGAACGCTGCGTTTCTAGCACCGTCATAGGTCTTATAGGTTGCAGCGGCAGAGGCAGTGTCGAAGATAGTGTTAAACTTCTCTCCTTTGCCCATCTCGTTGAATTCTAAGATGTTTACACCCATGAAGCTGTCAAGACCTGCGTTCTGATAAAGCTCATTGCGGAGCTGTTCAGGAGCAGCGACAACCGATTCGGTTGAAGTGTCCGAACCACCACCAGTTGTCTTTATGCCAGCACTGGTGTTTACAGGATTGTAAGCCATAGCGCGGATACTTCCAACAACTTCTGGAGAACAAACAATATCAGTGATACCGCGAGTACGAGTAGTGGGAGTTCCACCAATCCAAGAAGTGTTAATACGCTTCGCAAGAGTCATGAGCTTATTGAAATCATCAATAAGAACACTGTCTGCAACAGCAGTTCTGAAGATCTGCTTATTCTCGAACAAAGGAGAAGAGCTAATCGAAGCGCCAGCAAGTGAGGCCATAAGAAGAGTAGCAGAAGTGCGCTCTTGCTTAAGAAGGATCTCTTGTGCGACACGGGTAAAGGTCTTACCAACAACATCCATGCGGCTCTTTGCTGCGTAGCGGCGATCAAAGTCAACAGCGGCATCAAGAGTGTAAGTGGCCAACTTCAGCTCGGAAGCTGTAGGGAGCACTTGGTTACTTGGAAGACCACCTGCATGACTCTGACTCCACACCTTGACGTAATCTTCGTCGGAGATGTCGTAGTAAAGATCAAGCGGGATGCTTGGGTTATCATCCGCATCAAATTGAAGCGAATTGAAAAGGTTGCTCACAGTAGGAGCGTTGTTGAGAACCTCGGCCAAAACTGGTCCGATGAATTCAGCAAGTGCTACTTGAGCCTCGTATGCCACAGAGCGGTTACGAGAAGCCATAGCTTTGACAAGCTCGACTTGTTCTGGAGTTCTTTTTAAAGTAATTTTCATGTTATAAAGTCCTTTCTATTTATTAGTTGCAGTCAATTGAAACGACGATGTAATCACCAACAAACTGATCAGTGGTAGGACCAACGCTTGTGCGGGTTCCTGTTCCAAGAACGTGACCGAAAGCTTTAGCAGTGCCGCGAGCAGCACCAGTGACTTTTCCAGCGTTGTTATTAGAAGCAATGATAGCAGTTCCTGGAGCGTAACTAGCGGTAGTTCCATCAAAAGCAGCGGCTGCTAATGTGAAAATTCCTTTAGTAACAACTGGAACAGCTTGCCCTGGAAGCATCGCTTGCAGTTCTTCTTGTTTCTGTGGATTGTAGAGCAGCTTCTCGCCGTTCTCATCGTTTTTCGCAGTTTGATACAGTGTCATACCCAAAGGAACATTCCCAGAGGCAGAGGTAGTGATCTTGAGATTAACTTCAGGATACATATCAGCAGTCCCAAGAAACGGATAATCATTCTTACCTAAGTAAGTATTCGTTTGGTAGGTTACTGGATCGTTATCGAAGTTTCCGTCGTGTACTTTCACGAAAACGCCAGCATCGCCAGCGCCTGTGTCAGTAGTGCTTGTGAGAATATCCGCATCTTTGAGCGCATACATGTTCACAACGTCATGATCAGAATATTGTCTGAATGGTAGAATACGTAATGCCATAATTTTGTTTGTTTTAAATTAAGAAATTTCAATGTTTTCGCGAGAGAAAGCAGATTTAAACTTATCCCGCAAAGAGGGTTCTTGAGATGCTGTAGCTTCATTTGCATTAGAAACTTCTGCATCTACAGGTTCAGCAGCGTCTAGAGCTTCTTCGACTTTTACTTCTTCAACAGAAGCGGTAGAGAGCTTTTTAGCTACTTCTTCATCAATACGAGCTTGAATTTGAGAATTAAATTCTTCTTGGACCTCTTTGTTCTTATGTTTCCAAAGAACATCGAGCTTAGAAGCGAAAGCTTCGTAAGAAGCATCATCATCTAAAGTTTTCAGTTCAGAGGCGAGAAACTCACGATCTTGATCATCAAGTTCGAATTTCTCGTCAATTTGGTCCATACGAGTGTTAAATGAAGCAATAGCTTTTTGAGCTTTTTCCTCATTTTCATAACCAGAAATACGCTCGCTAGCGTCTCCCAGTTTTTCCTCAAGCGCCTTTACAGAAGCTTTAAGGTCTTCGTATTCTTTAATTTTATCTTCTTTTTCCAATCTCTCTGCTTCGAGATCCTTACGGTACTGTTCGTCCCGTTGACGGATTGCATCAGCAAAGGTATCAGTCATGGAAGCGACAGCTTCCTTTGAGAATTTCTTCTCATTTAGAAGATCCTTCAATTCATTTAGAGTATTTTCAAGTTCCATATCGATAATGTTCTTTTGTGTGTTTACATTTAAATTATTATTTTGTGAAATTTTATCCCTCTTATCATTTATAAATATTTGAGTTTTTTCAGGAGGCTTTGAATATAAGCC